>OGRO01001218.1_pt1 | contig 22683 bp, 20 predicted proteins | sample 1553451 | NCBI WGS metagenome assembly OGRO01 (sample SAMEA2580021, study PRJEB22360) | human gut metagenome | reverse complement strand
CTAGCAGCAGAAGGCCTCTGTCTTTCACAGAAATGTGATCGGCGGGGGCCTTTTTAGCGAAAAAAATAGCCTGACTTATGCAAAAGAGCACAGATCAGGTGGTGCGCTGCATTGATAGTTAATTATACCTATATATAATAGGGGAAGAGGGGGAGAGAGTAAAAATTATATAGTGCAATGCGATACGTCTTGAACCTATGACCAATGCAATGGTATGAACCAGTTTTTTAGTGCGAAGGGATGCACCGTTTAGCGGCTGTCATTACATTGAAACTGCTATCTCACCTGACCGTGCTATCCAGCGCTATAGACAACTATATGACCACACATTTTTCTGCCAGTGATTTCATCTGGGATTTTCAGGCGAAACTGGGCAATGTGTGGAAAAGATTAGGTTGAGTCGAAATTTTTTCTAAAACATAGATGGATACAATTCCTCGGATTTCTATTGATTCCCAGATGTAACCATGATAGAATAATAAGAGAATTCAGACGGCCACGTAGAAGAACTGGTATCCTCCGTTTTGGGATGGGAGATACGCCTTGATTGCGGGTAAGGAGGTGAATCATGTGGGCTTGTGTCTGTTTGCGAACAATAATGTGATAAATCATGCGGAAAACCAAATGATAGACCACAATAAAAAGCCCACTGCTGTTTACCTTGCTAGCGTGATGCGCAAAGGTGAAAATGAAGTGGGCTTGTTAGGGTTTTACAAAAGTGTAAAATTCTGCATTCTGACAGCGCTGCGCATGCGGAGTTTGAGTTGCAGCGTGACATTTTGATTCTCGTTGCGGTCACATTGTATTTAAAATGACCTTTGGCGAAACCGTAGTCCGAGGGCTTTTGTCTACTTGGAAATCAGCAGGTAAACGGTCTGTACGTCTTGGGAAAAGAGGAACGGCTATCTAAAAGGAAGGTGCTTGCGGGAACGGTGTGAGCTAAAGGGATTACTTTAAAACGAATAACGATAAGAAACGTATAGACAAGGATTTATGTGAGGAAAAAATGGCTACGAATACGACTGGAATTGAGAAGAAAGTTGAAATTGACCGAAAAGAGAATCTGCACGCCCATCGGCTGTACTGGTTTGTCCGCCGTGCGCAGGATATTGTTCTGTCGTCGGTGGCGCTGGTAGTGCTGTCACCTGTTATGTTGATTACAGCAATTGCTATTGTGGTGGATGACCCATCCGCGGGTCCGATCTTCTCGCAGGAGCGTATTGGCCGCAACGGAAAACCCTTCAAGTTCTATAAGTTCCGATCTATGTGCCCCAATGCAGAGGCAAAGTTGGATGATCTGCTGGATCAGAACGAGATGGATGGCCCGGTTTTCAAAATCAAGGATGATCCGCGCATTACCCGTGTAGGCAAGTTTATCCGTAAAACCAGCATCGATGAGTTGCCGCAGCTGTGGAACATTCTGAAGGGTGACATGAGCATTGTTGGTCCCCGCCCTGCACTTCCCCGCGAGGTGGAGCAGTACGGCGACTACGAAAAGCAGCGCCTGTATGTGACTCCCGGACTGAGTTGTTATTGGCAGATCGCGCCGCACCGCAATGACCTCTCTTTTGAGGAATGGATGGACCTGGACGTGAAGTATGTCAAGGAGCGCAGCTTCTGGGTGGATTGGAAGATTATTTTTAAGACCTTCAAGGTGTGTTTGTTGGGGCATGGGGAGTAAGGATCAACATTCGAAGGTACTGTGTAAAGAAAGCGCTAACCTTGATAGCAACGCTGGATGCTAAGACCGCATACGCCGATGCTGATTATGTTGTCATTGCGGCCCCTACCAATGTCTACTCAACAAAATCAGTTGAGTTCTGATGGTTGTATGGATGGTAGGAAATACATAGCAAAAATGGATAAATGTCTCATGCAAAAATGCTGTTTTTCTCAATAACATGAAAAAATTCCACTATTGGCAGTACAGAAAGCAAAACGAGGGTACATATAGAAACGCTAAGTGCTGAAGTGTTAAGTAAAGGTAGCTACAATGATAATATCATGTAAAAACAACGATATTGCGATAAATGAGAATTAAGTGCTGATGTATTGAGTAAAGGTGCGAAAATGTTGACTTTGGGTTAATGAATTGAAAATGAACATCACGCTATAACACAACACTTAGAAAATAGATGATAGCACTTTGTTGGTGAGTTGGTATGAAGGTGTCTACCATAAAGTTTCAGTTGAAGAGAAATTCGAGAGCTGCGCCAAAGGGTGTGTACTCAATAAAATGATGAGTATGTTCAGTTGAGATGTGAACAGTACAGTTGAGGACATCACTGGAATCGTCATACCGCATCTTAAAACACGCTGATATCATCCTGAATTTGGATGTGTAGATAGATAAAAAACTATGGGGAGCCAGAAATGGCTTGGAGGAGAAATACTATGAAGAACTATAAAATTGCTGTGGAATAGGTCGTAACTAAATAGTTTTTGGTTAAAGATTTGGATTCGAACGCTTGGATTTTAAGTGATGATTAGTGAATGTACGACCGACTGGTTAAAGGTGATAAATATTGTAAAGGGTATAGGGTGAGGTAATGGATATTTTTTACTCTAGTAGTGATAGCTATGCTTTTTTAACGGGTGTTTCTATATTATCATTACTTGAAAATAATAAGAGCTGTAAAAAAATCCATATTTACGTTATGGATAATCACATTTCTGATGTAAATAAAAGAAAGTTGATTGAGATAGCCAAGAAATACAATCGAGAGATTTCCTTTGTCCCAATGCCAGATATGAAAGATCTTACCGGGCAGGAAATCGATACCCGAAGATGGAACATTAGTACTTTTGGTCGTTTGTATATGGCAAGTGCGTTGCCTGAAACGGTGCATAAAGTTTTAAACATAGATTGCGATACTATTATTGTAGACACAATAGAGCCGTTGTGGAATACTGATATGACGGGAAAAGTATTTGGCGGAATGCTCGAATGCATCAACAATCGTTATAGAAGAAATGTTGGAAAGCACAACGGAGACTATTATTTAAACGGAGGAATCGTATTCCTGAATCTCGATGAAGTCAGAGCGGGAAATTATGAGCAAAAATTTACCAACTATATTACAAAGTATGGAAGTAGTTTGGCTTATCTGGATCAGGATGTCTTGAATGGTGTTGTTGAACAGGATAAAAAGATTAAATTACCCATGCGATACAATGCGCTTTCTATTTATTTTTATGCGACCTATGAAGAAGTACTAAAAATCAGAAGATCAAAAAGTGGGGATTTTTATAGTAGAGAAGAATTCACAGCCGCAGTAAAAAAACCGGGGCTTGTACATTTTACTACGTGCTTTTTGGATGGATTGAGACCTTGGATAAAAGGAAATGGGCATCCATATTTGGAAAAGTTTCTTGAGTATAAAGAAATGTCCCCTTGGAAGGATATGCCGCTTCAGGATGATAATCGTAGTGGTTTGATTAAACTCAGAACCGCGATGATAAAAAAGGCACCACGTTTTGCATTATGTGAGATAGCATCTCTCCTTCATGGCGTGATTATTCCTGAGAAGAATTATAGAAAAATGAAAGAGAGAATGTGAGGATAATGGTCAAATTTAGTATTATTATTCCAATATATAATGTTGAAAGGTATCTAGAGACTTGTGTAAATAGTATCCTTACACAAACATATTCTGACTATGAAGTTATTCTTGTTGATGATGGTTCTCCAGACCGATGCGGTGAATTATGCGACCATTATGCTGAAAGCGATTCAAGAGTAAAGGTTGTACATAAGGTAAATGGTGGCTTGTCAAGTGCACGCAATGCTGGGTTAGATATTGCCATGGGGGAGTATGTAATCTTCGTAGATAGCGATGATTATTGGGATGATACTATGGCATTAGAACACATTCAAAAAAATCTCGCAGAGAGTAATGCAGATCTCTTGGTGTTTCCAGCTAAACGGTTTTATGAAGACGAAAATCGTTTTACCAATATTTTGAATCTTGAGGTAGAGCGTGATAAGATAAGGAATGAAAACATTAGCCAAGCAGTAGGGTACTTGCTTCAGAATAATATATATCGAGCGGCAGCATGGAATAAGGTTGTAAAAAAATCGATTGTTGATGTTCACAACATGAGATTTAAGGTTGGATACCTAAGTGAAGATATGGATTGGTGTGGAGATCTTTTGCTATACTGCTCAAAGTTTGATTTCTATGAAAATCCGTTTTATGTATATCGGCAGCAGAGAAAAGGATCTATCACATCAGGCAAAGCAGAGAAATTAGTTTCTGATAAAATTTATATGTGTCAAAAAGGCTATAAGAAGGGCATAAATCTAGCAGATAAAAATAAGTCTAAATCATTACTTTCGTATTACGCCTATGAGTATGCCGTGACGCTTGGTGTTTCTTCAGCTGTCAAAGACAAGGATACCCTTCGAGAAGTGCGAAATCTTAAAGTTCTTTTAGACTATGACATATGTAATAAAGTGAAGCAGGTAAATAGAATGAAGAAGGTCATTGGCTATGAGTTGACAAGAAAAGCTTTGTGTTTATTTGTCAAAATTAAAAGATAGGATAAAAAACATGACGAGAGATCGAATTAACTATATTGAATGGCTCAGAATAGTATGTGCGATAGCAGTGGTTGGTATTCATATCACAATGACGCAGCCAAACAATTATTCTGTTGCAGAAATTGGTACGTGTAATTATCTGGTACTTACATCAGTCTATGTTTTGATTCAGTGGGCAGTACCTGTATTTTTAATGATAAGTGGAAATCTTCTCTTGCACTCACATATGATGTCATTTTCAAAGGTTAAAAAGATGATTTCAAGAATGACGGTAGTTCTTCTTTTGTTTGGTAGCATCTTTGCTCTCTTAGAACAGGTATTTGAAAAGAAAACGGTAGAACTTTGGATGCTCCCGAATTCGTTTTTCTTGACGCTTCAGCAAAAAAGTTGGTCGCATCTTTGGTATTTGTATGTATTAATCGGTATATATGTAATTCTTATGCCATTGAAGAAATTTGTGGACAATTCAAGCAACAGAGAAATTTGTGTATTTACAGCAATTCTTGTTATAGGAAATGTTATTGTTCCTACAATCAATATAGTATTCGAAACCGAAATAGAGAACTATATGCTGCTAACACAATATGTTACATACGTCTTGCTTGGGTATATTATTGGTGGACTTCATGGCGATGATAGTGACGGTATAAAGAACGCGATTAGTGCCCTAAGCGGGGGGGCTTGGATTGGATTGTGGATGTTTGCCTCTGCTACAAAAGTTATAATACAGTGTCTTACTGTTATGGAAAGTGGAAAAGGGTCAGCTTTAATTCTGGAAGATAGAATGTTTACTATGATTCAAGCATTGTCAGTATTTTGCATATTTAAGAAATACATGGACAATGTATGTGTTAAGAAAATGGCGAAGTCAATTAGTAGATGTAGTTTTGGAATTTATTTGATTCATCCATTCTTTATTAACCTTCTATACAAAATGATGAAAATTACACCAACTAGTTTTCCACTAGTAGGAACAGGAGTCGCCATTCTCTTGCTATGGTTTTTGGTATTTGTACTATCTTGGGAAGTGGCATCAGTCATGCTAAAAATTTCTGGCTTAAAAGAAATTTTATAAGGATACTTGTGGAAATTAAGTTGGAAAAGAGCTTTTGTTGAAATGAAGATTGAATTTAGGAAAATAGTGTATATAGAGAAATTTGATATTTGTAAATAATTGAATTTGTTTATCCATCAAAAGATAAATCAAAGTCATTAGATTTGAAATGCCTTTGCGCAATGATAAATTTAAAAAGCGAGATAAAATTGTATGAAGCATGCTTTTCTTATTATAGCCCATAACAATTGGAGTCAGCTAAAGGAAGTAATGAGAGCGTATGACAGCAAAATTTGTGATTTTTACATTCACATCAATAGTATGGTTGATGTTGAAGACAGTGAACTTAAACAGATTCAAACTGTGACAAAATATTCAAAGGTTTATTTCGTTCAACGCATTCCTATTGTATGGGGGGAGGTTGGAATACTTGAAGCGTCATTGATTTTGCTACGGGATGCGTTCGAAAACCAATATGATTATTACCATCTAGTAACGGGATCTGATTTGCCTTTGGTGAATTTAAACAAATTCGACTCATTCTTTTTAAATAATCAATACAAGAACAAGTCGAACGGGAAGTATAAAACAAATTACGTGTCAATTACTGTTCCGACAAAGAAAATAGCATCCAGAGTCGAACAGTATAATTTTTTCGTAAAGCACTGGAGAAACCCTAATAAATACTTGAGAAAAATAGCGACTTCATCAAGTACTCTTATGTGTATATTACAGCGTTGTATTAGAATAAATAGAATCAAGCAAACAGGGTGGAAATTATATACTGGATCATCGTGGTGGAGTATATCGCATGAATTTGCGGAGAGCTACCTTAAAAATTCCGATGTGATTTACAAACAATATCATTATATGACGTTTGCTGCGGACGAATTTGCGATACAAACGCTGATTATGAATTCGGATTTTAGAAAAAGCTTATATGAACCAGAAAACAACCTATCAGCAAACCTTCGTCTTTTGGACTTCTCAAGAGGCAATGGTTATGGATCGCCTCATGTTTATACGATAGATGATTTGCCAGAAATCCAAGATACAAGAAATTTGATTGGAAGGAAATTTGACGAAAATTATGATGGTAAAATCGTAAAACATATTTTAAAATCTTTAAATGACGAGGATTAGCGGTAGATAGATTTGATTGAGAGAGTACAACAGAGTAATGTAATAAAGAAGCACTATATACTTGAACAGTGAAGGAACAGTTAGAAAGTTCATTCTGCCGCTCTAATAAATACGGAATAGCAATGATAAATCCGAATGACAATTAATTCAAAGCGATTCACTTAGAGAATAGTTACTCTGCCAATCATGACTTAAAATTACATTTATAACTGTTTGATGTTAGAAGGACTACATATGAGTAGATTTGATGGAAAAATTAGTATTATAGTTCCAATTTATAATGTTGAAAAATATATTGATCGCTGCCTTAAAAGTATTGTAGGACAAACATACAGTAATATTGAGATTATTCTTGTTGATGATGGATCCACAGATGGGAGTGGAAAAGCCTGTGATGAATGGGCTAAAGGAGATTCACGAATAAGAGTATTACATAAGGCTAATGGCGGTTTATCTGATGCCAGAAATAAGGGAATTGATGTGGCTCAAGGTGAATTCGTGTTATTTGTTGATTCTGATGATTACATAGAGAATAATACATGTGAAAAACTTTCTTTGTTGATAGATGAAGAGTGCGATATCATTGCTTTTAAATTCGAGAAGTTCTATGATAATCAAAACCGTGATGCAGTAAAAAGTTCAGGAAAAATTTCCGAATTCTACGGACGTGAAATATTTAGATACTACATTCAAAGAAAATACTATACGCACATGGTTACAGACAAACTGTTTCGGACGACTTTGTTTCAAAACTGTAGATTTGAAATGAATCGATTGGCGGAAGATTTGACAATATGTTATAAACTGATAGCAAAAGCAAGAAAAATCATTTGCATAGATGAGGTGTTTTATCACTATTATATTAGAACGAATAGCATAATGAATAATGCTAGTCGAAAATTAACAGAAGATGCATTTGCTGGTGAGACAGAAGCATATAAATTTGGCAAAGAAAATTACCCAGAGTTCTCTTATGAAAACCAAACAAGATATATTAACCAGTGTATGAAGATATATCTTTTACTCCTTTATAGGCATCATCTTTCCCGTGATAATTCGGAAGTAATGGAAGTGAGAAATCATATCGAAAAGCTAAAAAAAGAAAAAATCTCGTTGAAGAGTAGGCTGTTCTATTACTTGATTAAGATTAATGATCGATTTGCATGGATTGTGTACAATTCGTGCAATCTTACTTGACGGGGGTGCCAAGATGGTACCTTATTTTCTGACTTTCTTTGCCTCATGTGTTTTTTGTTATCTTGGCGAAAAATCATTGAAGTCAACAATTACAACTCATCAGAAACCATTATTAGCACATGGTGCTTTTGTGTTACGTAAATCGACAGTATTTTTTTCGTATAGTGTTCTTTTGGTTGCTGCACTAGCGGGTGCGAGGGGGTATACGGTTGGAACCGATATAAAGACATATGGGAATGATTTCTATTATTATGCAAAAACTGTTTCGTATAGTACCCTAATAAAAACTTTACCACAAATTGAGCCACTATATTTGGCATTGGTAAAGATTTCATCGCTTATATCAACTACTCCGCATTTTCTCTACTTTCTAAACGGTCTGCTTGTTTATTCGTTTATGATGGCTGGGTTTGTATATTATGAAAAGTATCTGTCAATAACTTTCTCTTGGTTCGGATTTTTGTGTTTGCTTTACGGTGACACATATAATGCGATGAGGCAGTGTATAGCGATTGCAATTTGTTTTTGGGCGTTTCATTATGTTGAAGAACGCAAATATATTCGATTCGCTCTCTGGATCATTATAGCTTTCAACTTTCATAACACAGCCATTATATTAGTGTTTATTGCGTTTGCGTATATCTTGCTGAAGAAAAATAATACCCCGCTTATGAAAATTACAATAGCAGCGGTGATTATTCTAGCATTACTTGAATATAATACGATTTTGACATTCTTGATTCAATATGGCCTACTGGATTTGAAGATGACAAAATATTTTATATCTGGTAGGGCACCAATTAGTATCCCAGCACTATTAATTCGATTGCCATTTCTGATTCTTATATTTATCCAATATAATGATTTCAAATCCGGATTTAGCCAAACTGAAGAAGTGCAAGCACTAGAAAGTGATTCGTTCTCAGATTTTTTAGTTCTTATGTTGTTGTTTGAACTCTTTACTGTTGAAATGAGTGCGCTTGTGGCAACACTGTACAGGATTTCTCTTTATGCAGTTCCATTTAGATGCATATCCTATGCTCGTTTGTTTTCAATAGGAAAGAAAAACAAGAAAATGTATTTTGTGCTTTTGATTGTATATTTGGCGCTTATATTTGTATACCAAAATTGTATCAAAGGTAATAATGAAATATATCCATATGTTTTCGGCTTATTTGAATGAGGTAAAAGTAATGAATGAGAAGAATAAGAAAGTTTGCGCAGTAGTAGTTACGTATAATAGAAAAGAGCTCCTATGCAGAAATATAAAATCACTTCTTAAGCAAACATACCCTGTTGATATTCTTATTTATGATAATGCGTCAACCGATGGAACAGAGGATGAGTTGAATAATGGTGGATATTTAGCGATGCCTAATATTATTTATGTGAAAGGTAAGTATAATGGCGGCGGTGCAACAGGTTTTTCAAATGGAGAGAAGTTGGCATATGATAAAGGATATGATTACGTTTGGCTAATGGATGATGATGGATTCTGTGTAAATGACTATACTCTTGAAAATCTAATGCTTGTCCAATCCAAGTTAGACAATGCAATTGTAAATTCTTATGTGATGGGAAATATAAAAGATAAAGAGCCGACATTTGATTTGGGACCATATAAAACATATGGTGAGATACTAAATAATTCGGTTGATGGTATTGTGACAGGTTATGGAAACCCATATAATGGTACTCTTGTGCCAAGGGAGTGCTTTGAAGCAGTCGGCTTTACGGATAGACGTTTTTTTATCTACGGTGACGAAACAGATTTCTATTATAGAACAATAGCAGCTGGTTACACTTGGATGACGTCTTTGGAGTCGGAATATTACCATCCTATAAACCGTTCGGTCTTTTTAGAAAGAAGCTTTTTGGGGCTTAAAATAGACGTTAAGGACCAACCAGTTTGGAAACATTATTTAGAAAACCGCAATGGAACGTATATAAAGAAAAAATATCTTGGCATACACGTTGGGTTAAGACACATTGTTAGAATTCTATTGACGAGTATTCTTTCAAAAGATAAAAGAGCCAAGAGAATTTATTATGGATTGCTAGGTCTTTATGATGGTAATAAAGAGTATTTTGATCGTCAAATTATGTTTAATGCTTAAGGAGAATAAAGGGAGATGTTTGATTACGTAGTTGTCGGCTCCGGCCTGTACGGTGCTGTCTTTGCACATGAAGCTAAGTCACACGGCAAGAGTGTTCTCGTTGTAGACAAACGCCCTAATATCGCGGGAAACATCTACACTGAGAATGTCGAGGGCATTAATGTTCATAAATACGGTGCGCATATCTTTCACACCAACAACAAAAAAGTCTGGAACTACATTACCCAGTTTGCGGAGTTCAACCGCTTTACGAACTCACCTGTCGCCAACTACAAGGGCGAACTGTACTCCTTGCCTTTCAATATGTACACATTCAATAAGATGTGGGGAGTTGTGACACCAGAAGAGGCTGCTGCCAGGATTGAAGAGCAGCGTAAGGAAATCACTGGCGAACCGCAAAATCTGGAAGAGCAGGCTATTTCTCTCGTAGGTCGAGATATCTATGAAAAACTCATCAAGGGCTATACGGAAAAGCAGTGGGGGCGGGATTGCAAGGATCTGCCAGCATTCATCATTAAGCGTTTGCCTGTGCGGTTGACTTTTGATAACAACTACTTCAATGCGCTTTATCAGGGTATTCCTATTGGTGGATATACCAATATGATTGCTAATCTGTTGGATGGTATTGAGGTTCGTTTGAACACAGATTATCTGAAAAACAAGGCTGATTTGGATGCATTAGCTGATAAGATTGTATACACGGGACCCATTGATGCCTATTTTGATTATAAGCTGGGCACGCTGGAATATCGTTCAGTCCGCTTTGAGAACGAGCTGCTAGACAAGCCCAGTTTCCAAGGCAATGCCGCCGTCAACTACACCGACCGCGAGACGCCGTGGACCCGAATCATCGAACACAAGTGGTTTGAGTTTGGCAAGGACGAGGACGGCAACGACCTGCCCAAAACCATCATCAGCCGCGAATATAGCAGGGAATGGAAGCCAGGTGACGAGCCGTACTATCCTGTCAATGATGCCAAGAATAGCTTACTCTATTCCGAGTACAAGAAGTTGGCAGATGCTGAGTCGAACGTCATCTTCGGCGGCCGTCTGGGTGAGTACAAATACTACGATATGGATCAGGTCATTGCCGCTGTGCTGGATAGATGTAGTAGAGAATTTTGAGGAGAACAGCTGAAATGGATAATGCTGGACAACATCAGAGATTAGAGTATATAGATATTGCAAAAGGTATTGGAATCATTTGCGTTATTTTAGGGCATATGGATAATGATTCAATCAAACAATTTGTTTTTTCGTTTCACATGCCCTTGTTTTTTATGATAAGCGGTTTCTTCCTTTCGACAAAGGGTAAGCCTCGAGAGTTACTTAGAAAAAGGGTTAGGGCACTTTTGCCGCCGTATCTTTTAACTTCAATTGCTCTTATAGCAATGAGTTGTTTAAAAAATTTTATTCAAATTTTACGAGGAAAAAAAGAATTATTTGACCTAGTATATGATGCTTGTAAATGGATATATGCTGCGTTATATGGGGCGGGCACAAATTTTACTGACCCATTTCGCATCATTTCTATAGGTGCAATTTGGTTCCTTTTAGCTTCTATTGTGAGTAATTATTTGGTCGCTAAGGCTCTTCAAACGAAATATCCAGCTATATTTATTATAGTTACTGCGATAATTGGATATGGTACATCCAAGATTGTTTGGCTTCCATGGAGCATACAAGCCGGAATGACGGCATCCGTCTTTGTCTATATGGGAACTTTATTAAAGAAAAATAAGCATATATTTCAAAAAAAAACGTCTGTTACTTTTGCAGGTGCTTGTGTTTTATGGATTATAGAGGTAATGAATGACTGGCCATGTTTGGCGATAGTCAAGAATCAATATCCTAATGGAATATTTGACTTTATTGGGGGGGCAGGGGCAGTTTGCGTTATAATGATAGTTAAAACTCTCTCTATGATCATTTTAATGCCCCTCTCATTACCAGAGTACTTTCATGGATGGGAAGGAATTCGATGGTTATTTTATGTGCACACCTATTTGAACTTAATATGTTTCCATGGGATGATATGTTTTGCTTTTGGGGAATCAAAAAACATGTCTTTGTTTTGATTTTAATATGTAAGGTGCTTTGGTCAGTCGGATTGGCAGTCTTTATTGAAAAAATAAAAATGAAACACATAAAAAAGGAGAATAAATGCCAAGTATAAAACGAAATTATATTTACAGATTGTTATATGAAATGCTGGCCATTATAACACCGCTTGTTACAGCGCCATATGTGTCGCGTATTCTTGAAGCCGACGGTGTGGGAATTTATAGCTATTCTCAATCTTGTATTTCATATTTTTCTATGTTTGCTGTGTTGGGAACAAATATATATGGAATGCGTGAAATTGCGCGATGCCGAGACAGTAAAGAAACTTACTCAAAGAAGTTTTGGGAAATTGAGATGCTAACTGTGATTACCTCTACGGTATGTATCCTTATATGGTCGTGTATCATTTTATTCTCGAAGAATTATAGACCCTATTTTTTAGCACTACTTCCGACATTGTTTGCTTCAATGTTTGACATTTCATGGTTTTATACTGGACAAGAACGAATAGGGTATACTGTTTTTTGGAATGCAATTTGCAAAATTGCAGGTGTTTTCTTAATTTTTTTCCTAATAAAAAATAAAGAAGATTTAGTGACATATATTTTGCTTAATTCTACTATTTTAATGCTAGGAAATTTATCAATGTGGGTTTTCCTTCCAAAATTTCTGATTAGAGTTGACATAAAGTCTCTCAATATTCGAACTCATTTCAAGGAAACATTGATTTATTTTATCCCAACAATAGCGACCTCGATTTATACGGTTTTGGACAAAACACTAATAGGATTGATTACAAACGATGCCTACCAAAACGGGTTCTATGAGCAGGCAACCAAAATTATTAACATTGCAAAGACGGTGTCCTTTGTGGCACTTAACAGTGTTATGGGTGCTCGCTTATCCTATCTATTTGCAGAGAAAAGAAATGAAGAAGCTAAAGCAAACATTAAGCTGGCCATGAATGTGATTCTGTTTTTCACAATAGGATCTATGTTTGGAATTATTGCTATCGCTTCTGATTTTGTCCCCCTTTTCTTTGGAAATGGCTATGAACCGGTTGTTGGCTTGCTTTATTTAATGGCTCCTTTGATTGTTATCATTGGAATCAGCAATTGTATTGGTACGCAGTATTATACACCAATAGGAAAAACAAGGATGGCTTCGCTCTATATGCTTTTGGGAAGCGGAGTAAATCTTATCTTGAATTTGCTTTTCATTCCATGGATGGGATCGAAAGGTGCTGTTATTGGGTCAATTGGTGCAGAAACTGTAATTACGGTGCTTTTTGAGCATTTTAATGAAGGATATATCACATGGAAATATATTCTTTCATCTAGTTATAAGAAAATAATTGCTGGATTGCTTATGTTACTGATAATTCATATTATGTCTAAGAATATAGCAGTATCTGGAATAATGCAAGTATCTCTTCAGGTTCTTTGTGGAATCATTGTTTACTTGGTAGTTCTTCTAATAGAACGAGATAGTGCAGTTTTAGAATTTATAACTGAAATGCAAAAGAAGACGAAAGGCCCAAAGCTATGATTCAAGTCATTGTTCCAACTTATAATAGAGCATCTTGTATGCAAAACTTAATAATGCAGTCCATTATGCCATATAAAGGGAAAATCTTTTCATTTCTAATTCTTGATAGTAGCATAGATGATAATACGGAGAAATTGTGTGCTCAGGTTGTTCATAACAATAATTTTGTATATAAACGGATAAAAGACAGTGTACAACCTGACGATAAAGTTATAGATGCAATAAAGCGGTGCAAAGATGACTATTATTGGCTTTTTGGTGACGGTAATCTAGCGAATTTTAATGAATTAGAAACCTTACTCTTAGATATGAACTATTCTCGTTACACTGTTTTGGAGATTGATGTTATTAATAGCAAAAGAAATCCAATTTATAATACTGCATGCACGATGGTGCAGAAGAACTTGATGGAGTATATTCCTTTACATTTTACCTATTTAACATATTGGGGTTCATCGATAATCAGAACAAAGCAAGCTAAGGAGCTTTTTCAATGTGGGAGAATGGATAAATACAGACAAGACGTTTTATCTTGGTGGAGTCCATGTCTCATTTGTGAAATAATAAGCACCGATATGGACATAGGTGTGCAGACTGATATTTGCTCTATATATACAAGTTTTTTTGGGCTTAATGATGCAAAAAAGGAAAGAAGCTGGGCGCATGGCGAACAATATTATATAACGACATTTGAAGTATTCAATCGAGATGTTAAACTACTCCCTTCTAAATTCGATTCAATAAAATATGATATAATTAAATCCTTTAGAGATGACTTGTTAGTGTCTAAACGTTATTTGTTACATTTGAAGTATAGTGGTGTCTTACAGGTTCGCTATGTAAAAAAATACAAAAAGGACATCAAAGTTGTCAATAGCGATTATTGGTTTATGTTGTTTCTATCAGTAATGCCTTGTGCAGTGCTGAAGGAATTTAATAAAATTATAAAGAGCGGAAAGAGGTTGATAAAATGAAAATTGTTATTTTGGCGGGCGGCTTCGGTACTCGAATTTCAGAAGAATCTCATCTTAAACCGAAGCCTATGATTGAGATTGGTGAAAAGCCAATTCTTTGGCATATTATGAAAGAGTGTTCTTATTACGGTGTTAACGAATTTATTATCTGCGCAGGATATAAACAGCACATTATTAAAGAGTGGTTTGCAAATTATTTTATCCACACTTCAGATATCACATTTGATTTTACAAAAGGCAATGAGATGATTGTGCATAATAAGCACGCTGAACCTTGGAAGGTGACTGTCGTGGATACAGGTTTGAATACGCAGACGGGCGGTCGAATCAAACATGTTAAAGATTATGTGGGTGATGAGACCTTTATGGTTACATACGGTGATGCAGTGAGTGATGTGAATATCCCTGAACTGATAGCTTACCACAAGGCACACGGAAAAATTGGTACGATGTCTATGTACAATTTCGGTCAGTCAAAGGGTGTTGTAGATATCGGGGCGGATGGAAATATCAAGGCATTCCGGGAAAAATCTGATTTTGATGGTGACTTAATTAATATTGGCTATATGGTATTTGAACCGAAGCTTTTTGATTACATTGCCGGTGATGATACCGTATTTGAAAAAGAACCACTTTGTGAGTTGGTCAAGGAAAATCAGCTAGCAGGATATGTTCATAAGGGATTCTGGCAGTGCATGGATACCCTGCGTGAAAAGCAACAGCTTGAAAAACTCTGGGCATCCGGAAATGCGCCTTGGAAACTGTGGGAGGATTAATAAAATGCTAGACTTGAATTTTTATAAGGGCAAGCGTGTCTTGGTGACTGGACATACGGGCTTCAAAGGTTCGTGGCTCTGCAAGATCCTTGCAAATGCAGGGGCGGAAGTGACGGGCTATTCTTTGAATCCGCCTACGCATCCATCACTGTTCAAGATTGCTGGCATCGAGAATGAAATCCATTCTGTAATTGGCGATATCCGTGACATTGATGCTTTGAAAGTAGCATTTGACAATGCGCAGCCTGAAATTGTATTGCACCTCGCTGCACAGCCGATCGTGCGTGACAGCTATAAGGATCCGCGTTATACATATGAAACCAATGTCATGGGAACAGTCAACCTGCTGGAATGTGTGCGGCAGTGTCCCAGCGTGAAAAGCGTTCTCAATGTAACGACTGACAAGGTCTATCATAATAACGAATGGGCTTGGGGTTATCGTGAGAATGAGCCTTTGGATGGCTTTGATCCGTACTCGAACAGCAAGAGTTGTTCGGAATTGGTAACGCATAGCTACAAAAATAGCTTCTTTACGGATGGAAAGGTGGCTGTATCTACTGCTCGTGCTGGGAATGTGATTGGCGGTGGAGATTTTGCCAACGACCGTATCATTCCGGATTGTGTCCGGGCAATGGCAGCAAAACAGAGCATTGGTGTGCGTAATCCGTATTCTACTCGTCCGTATCAGCACGTTTTGGAGCCATTGGCAGTGTACCTTATGATTGCTCAGAAGCAGTATGAGGACCTGAAATATCAGGGTTATTATAATGTTGGTCCGGATGACTGTGATTGCGTTACAACTGGCGAGTTAGTTGATCTTTTCTGCAAATATTGGGGTCAGGGTGCAAAGTGGGAAAACCATGCGGAAGCAAATGCACCCCATGAAGCAAACTTCCTGAAGCTGGATTGCAGCAAGGTCAAGGCAACGTTTGGGTGGAAACCTCGTTGGCATATTGAAGAATGTATGGATATGACCTGCCGCTTCAGTAAAGTATGGCTGGCCGGTGGTGACGTGTCTGTGGAAATGGACAAAGAGATTCGAGAGTTCTTTAAGGAGTGATAGAAATGCCTTTTGAATTCCATAAAACAGAAATTGAGGGGGTTCTTGTTATTACCCCACATATGTATCCAGACGAAAGGGGTCTATATAAAAAATGCTATGAAAAAAATGCGTTCTTTGAAAATGGTATCACTTGTACATTTAATGAAACAAGTGATTTGTATTCTCAAAAGGGTGCATTAAGGGGATTGCATTATCAGACTGTGGATTCTCAGGCAAAGTTGATTCATGTAATTGCAGGAAAATTATTTGATGTTGCTCTGGATTTAAGAGAAAACTCAAATACTTTTGGAAAATACCATACGGAACTTTTAAGTGCGGAAGAGAATAAAGTCGTTTTCATTCCTGAGGGTTTTGCACATGGCTTTATTTCATTGACAGATAATACAATTTTCTCGTATCAATGTTCTGGAAAGTATGTGCCTGCTGCTTGTGGAGGCATTCGATGGGATGACCCGAACTTAAATATACCATGGCCACTAAAAGAATTTAGTGTCGAGAAAGTAATAGCAACTGAAAAAGATAAAAACTGGCCTACATTGGCTGAATATGAGGATAAATTGAAATGAAAAGAGCATTGGTTACAGGTGCTGCGGGATTTATAGGAACACAACTTGTGAAGACTTTGCTGTCAAAAGACTATGATGTAAGTGCTTTGATAGAAAAGAATGATACAAAAAGTGAAAATAAATTAGTGAGCATTTCGGATAAGATTAATATTATAAAGGAATTGGATTCGGGGAAAAAATATCTTCCGTTTGATGTTGTCTACCATCTCGCGACAGTTGGTATCCGGCCGGGCTTTAATAATATTGACATGATTTGTGATGTCAATATTAAGATGAGCTGCAAGCTCGTGGATTTTGCCAAGGATAATAGAAGCGGACTTTTGGTTAATTTTGGATCATGTTTCGAATATGGTGATCATGGCAACGTTCTTCTTACCGAGGATATGGATTGTAGACCGGAGTCATTATATGCTATTTCAAAAGTTTCTTCCGTTAATTTGACAACCGCATATGCAAAGCAGAAAGAGGTTTCACTTATAACGGTTCGCCCATTTGGTGTCTTTGGAGAAGGCGAAGGTAATACACGCTTGGCACCGTCTATCATCGCAAACTGTTTAGAAGGTAAAAAAATCAAGACAACAGCAGGTGAGCAAATCCGAGACTTTGTGAATGTTAAAGATGTCGCAAAAGCCATCGTTGCATTGAGCGAAGCAAAATATCAAAAGTATGAAATTTATAATATTTGCTCTAATAATCCTGTGACGGTCAAGAGTTTCATTACGGAAATTGTTGATATATGTGGATTCGACAGGGGCTTGATTGATTTTGGCGCACTTCCTTATAGAGAAAATGAGGCAATGATTTTTGCAGGAAGCAATGAAAAACTCCAAAATGTAATTGGCTATCCTTTCCCCAATAATCATAAGGATGGGATATTGGACATTTACAATGATATGAAAGAAGAGCACACTTAATATCAAAAAGCATCACTACAAGGCTGACTTGTTCTCTGATCTGTGATATACTTAGAAAAAATCAAACTTTGGAGCCGCCGGGAGACTGCGGCTCTCGTTGCTCGGATAAAATCAAAAATCTTTTTGATAAATCACACACCTCTACGCGGTGAGCAGCAGGCAACGATCTTTATGATTGGCTGAGATGTGAAGAAAGTGGAAATAATGGAAAAAAGTACATTAATCGATTTAATCAATCAAGTACAAGATATTAGAAATTGTTTTACCACTTCTTATCAGACTGTGGCTTCATATCCTGACAGACCGCCAAAGCAAAAACAATACCAGACGATTCGAGCAAATAAAGAGTATGCACTTTGGAGAGCCCGAATTGAGGCAGAGTTAGGTGTGTTGACGCAGGATAGGACTGTGGATGACATATATAAACTATTTGCCTCTATTGAAAAAGGCTACAGCGAATGGTATTATTTTACTCAGTTAGAAGCAAAGTTGACTGTACTCAAAGAACTGATATTGAGTGGTAGTATTTCGAGATTGGAGGATGGAATGGAATCAAAGGAAAATAAGGTTTTTATTTCCCATTCTAGTAAAGATGCTGAGATTGTAAAAGCCTTTGTGGAACTTTTAGAAGATATAGGGATGCCGGAGAATTCTATTGTCTGTACCTCGGTACCCGGATATGGCATTCCTGGTGGAAAGAAAATCTATGAATGGCTAAGAGAGCAATTACTCAACTATAATACTCATATGATTTTTATGTTGAGTCACAATTACTATGATAGCGCTGCAAGTTTGAATGAAATGGGAGCTGCATGGTTGGCAAAGACTGAATCAACCTTGATCCTTCTACCAGGGTTTGGATTTTCAGACATAAAAGGATGTATTGATCCAAGTGAAATGGGAATTGCTTTAGAAGGAGACATAAACGAGCTAAAGCATAGATTGGGTGAATTAAAGGATAACCTTTGTGAAGAATTTAAATTGTCTACAATGAGCGCGACTAAATGGGAGAGATACCGAGATGGATTTCTTCAAAAAACGCAATCGAATGTAAGTAAGGAAAGTATACAAGAAGAGAAGCCAGATGATAGTCAGCCGTACATACCAACAGTGAAAAATTATAATAACGAAACGGTTTCAGTAGAGACAGCTTTTCTTTTGGTTTACGCAGCCGCAGGAGATGGGAGAATTCTTAGACTTGCCACACTAGGTTCGCCTGTTCAAGTTTCGGCTGCGGGAAAACAATTCATGGTTGACAATTCGCAACGTGAGTCTGCTATATGGCAGGAGGCATTGGATAATCTCGTTCATTTTGGATGGGTTAAGTCCGTGGGTAGAAAAGGTGAGGTATTCGAAGTGACTGGAACAGGATATACAAAAGCGGATTGGTTAAAGGAAGGCATGTGTATCAACACAGACATTGAGCCACTGGATGAAATAAAGAACTTCGATAGATAGTAGAAGAGCAAAGTGACAGGTATGATTTGACGATTGGGATGTATGAGCATCCCTCACGTTGCTCGAAACTTTGCACACCTCTTTGTGGTGGGCGGCAGGCAATGTCATCTGTTTGAAATGGCGGCTGAGATACAAAAATAATTGTTGGTGCGAATATGTTGAATGGCGAGTCGTTTACCTAGAATTCATAAAAACGAACTACAAGCGTTGCAACTTGAATAAAGGAGAGAATGTTATGAAATGGGCTGTTCTTTCGGATTTGCACATGAATTTCAAAAATTGCAACACATTAACGGCACGAGATAAGCTAATCGAGGCATTAAGAAAAGAAAATACAGATGGTGAAATCTCCTTTGTGCTTATTACGGGAGATTGTTTGCACCAGAATAGAGGAAATGTTAAAGAAATTGCTTATTATATCTCACAGATAGCAGAAGCCTGTGGAAAAGATGTAAGCAAGGTGATTTTATGCCCCGGTAATCATGACATTGATAGAAAAATTAAATCTCGAAATACTGCGATTAAAACATATCGAAAGGATGGTACACTACCAGACCTAGAAACTTGTTTGAATGGATATGGGCGGTTCAAGGAGTTGTATACGTTAGTTTATGGAGATATATATGAACCATTCTCTTTGAAGATAGTTGATGATTTTAGAATAATTTCAGTGGATTCCTGTTTGCTTTCGATGGATGATAGGGATTACGGAAAATTGGTAGTGAATTTTACGGATTTGGCGGAGCTGGCAAGAGAAATAAAAAGGGACGAAAGCAAAACTAATATTGTAATAATGCATCATGGTGTTGAATGGTTGAGTGCTGAAGATGGAAGACGCTTTCAACATTGGCTTGTAGACAATAATGTAAAGGCTGTTTTTTGCGGACATAACCATGCACCAGGATTGAGTATATTGACAGAGGCAATTAAACCATATGGGATTCCTCAAGATGGGATATCTCAGTTCACTTGTGGATGTACATTATCGGACAGCTATTCGAGACCGGTATTTCTAGTTGCTGAGTATGATAGGACTAGGGCAATAAAGGCAAGGTTATATGAATATCGGGACGACTCTAGTTGGGAAATTGCAAGCGGAGCTTTACGAAGCTTTCCATCAGGTATCTACAGGGAAAGTACAACAAATGGAATGGTGAAAAATTCGTACGATATTCCGAAAGTTTATAAAAATATTTTTGATATAGGAACCGATGTAGCACAGGATATAAATGTTAGTAAAAAACTTGATTTTTTTGGATTGCGAGGAGGTACTTTTTTAGAAGGAAATTCAAAAATATCGAATGCTCTGTATGAAAAAGGAAAGAATATCGAGTGTAGGCTTTTAGTATCTGACCCATATAGCATATATATTGAAAAAAGATTACGGAATGTGCCAGAATTTGCTCCACAAGAAAAATTGGAAAAGCAATGGAAGACTAATTATCTAGATATAAAAAAATTAAAGGACACTTTTCCAAAAACAGATAGCTGGGCATTAAGGTTTCACGAACAGCCGCTTTTATATCGATTTATAATAACTGACCGGAGTATTTATCTAGGATACTATACGAGAGAACCTAGCTCGAAATCTTATATGTATCGGTATACAAGAAAATCATCTGTTTATCGAAGTTTTACAGATCTTTTCAATTCGTCTTGGGAAAATGCTAGTACAAGTTTTTCAAGTGTTATTCCGGATCGATGTAGCTTTGTTTTGGATAATTTTGACATGAAACCGTCACTAGTAATTAATCTAACATCTGCATGTAATATGAAGTGTACTTATTGCCCAAAGGGTGGAGAGAATTTAAAGGAATGTGACACTCTGTGCGATATTTCTCAAATTAAATATTTGTTGACGGCATATGCAAACTATTATAAAGAAAAAAGATGGACAGAGAAAAAAGTTGTCAGAATTACTGGTGGGGAACCTCTTCTGGATTTTGAAAGACTATCTAAAACACTGCACCATGCTAAATTAGAAAGCTATGAAAAAATCGTTTTGTGTACAAATGGACTGTTACTGAAAAAGTGCTACGAAAATAATTCAACTGTATGGGAAGAAATAAAGGATATTCTCTTATTGAAAATCAGCTTGGATACACTTAAGCCTTTAGTGTTTAAGGAGCTAACACGTGTAGATGAGCTGAAGACTGTATTGGAAAATATATCTTTTATGAAGCTCAAAGGGTTTAAAATTGAGCTAAATTTTGTTGCTACTGAAAAAAATGTCGGAGAAATTGAATCTGTTTATAACTACGCACATAGTAAGAACCTGGTTGGTCTTAAGGTTTTAACCGTAAACGATTTCGGGGGTAGAGTGCTTGCAGATGATGTAGAAAAAGAACTGAATGCTCTAATTGAAACACTAAGAAAGAAAAATTATGTAGAGACAGGGCTATATGTACACAATAATAAGGGCATTCATATGAAACGATTTATTTACGATGGATGTACTTTGACGATTGTGGATCACATGAATAAAGGTAATTCTGTCACTCCAAGGCGTACCTATAGCGAGGCCTGTCAAGAGTGTAAATATTATCCCGAATCGGTAGAGGTTCAAACAGGACTGAATAAACCGTGTGCAACAGGAATTATGAGTCTTACGATGAGAGCGGACGGTCTGCTGAGCTTTTGCAGAATGCAGATAGATAGCGAAACAAATATGAGCGGAAAAAGCTTAGAGGAAGTTCGAGAAATGGTAAGGGTTCAGTTAAAGAAGTTTGAAAGATGCTATCATTATGAGATTGGTGAAAAAAGATGAAACAATATAAAGTTGGTTTTTTATGCGGATTTTTTGACCCTTTACATGATGGCCATATCGACATTATGCAGCAGGCAAAAGAAATGTGTGAGCGACTGATTGTTGCTGTGGGAACAGATGATTTTATGATGCAAAGAAAACATCATGGAACAATACTTGCAACGGTGTACAAAGGGAACATAATAAAAAACTTAATAATGGACTGCCAATCTTACACAAAGTACCGCCCAAACGAGACTACGGGCGGTATTTTTGTATCATGGCGGAGAAAGGAGGAACTTCCCACGGGGGCTTGACTGAAAAGTTGAGCCCCTTTTTTCATGCCAAAAAACAGGAGGTAAATGCTTATGGCAGATGATAAAACCACAAAAACGCCGGAACAGCCGGTAACGGATAGCGGGCCGGGCAAGGAAACGCCTCCCGCTCCCCCAAAAGAGCCGGAGAAGGTTTCCGTTTCCCCGGAGCCGGAAAAAAAGACGGAACCGGAGGTAAAGAACCC
>OGRO01001210.1_pt1 | contig 22742 bp, 19 predicted proteins | sample 1553451 | NCBI WGS metagenome assembly OGRO01 (sample SAMEA2580021, study PRJEB22360) | human gut metagenome | reverse complement strand
CTTCTTCAGGTAGATAATTACTAAATCTTAATTGACCTACTAAATTACCAAATAAGGTAGGAGTTTTAATATCAATATAACCTGCTTGGACTAACTCATTACAAGGACGACATATACTTTCTCTAAATCTAACTTCATCAACTATCATAACTTTATTCTTTTCTAATAGAGTAATATCATCTATATATTTCATAATAAGGTCTGATTTTTCTTCTCTTGTATAATCTTTCCAAGTTTTAGTTCTCTCGTTATACTTATCCTTTAATTTAACTTTATTGATAAAGTCGATATCTCTTTTTAATAAAATGTCTTGTGGTGTAAATTTTAATTCTTCAGTAATATTTGTAGTGTTAAGTTCACTTTGTATTTTAGAAATTGCTTCATCAACAATTTTCTTTTCGGCATTATATTCATTTAAATCAAATGCACCAGAGATATATGCTTTTTTAATTCTATCTAGTTTAGCATTTTGTTTATCAAGTTCTTTTTCTAATAGTTCTTTTGGCTCATCAAATTTTTGTTTAATCATAGGTAAGAAGAATTGATTAACAACACTATCATATTCTACTATTTCATTGATAAAGTTTTCAAAATATTCTTCAATAACGTTTTCTTTTAAATTAAGTTTACAATCATTACAATAATAGTAATAATAAACATTTCCATTTTTCTTTTTAGTCGCTTTACCACCCATTAAATTATTACATCTAGGACATCTTATTTTTTGTAAGAATAAATAAGTTAAAGTTCTTTGATAAGCACGAGAGTTCTTTTTCTTTTGTGCTTGGCAATCTTCCCACATTTCTTTACTAACTAATGACTCAACTACATTTTCATAATAGGTTGGGTGTTTTGTTCTTTTACCATGAACAAAATCACCTTTATAAACTTCATTTTCTAATATTGCTGTAATAGTTGAATCTCTCCAATTAGTTTTACCTAATACTTGTTCTTCATTTAGGATATTACTTATTGTTTGATAAGAGTTTCCATTATAATATAATTCGAATATTCTAACTACAACATCTTTAGTAGAGTAGTCTATTACAAGTTTTTTGTTTTCGTGCTTATAACCTAAAGGGGCTTGACTAGGTAAATGACCTTGCTTAATTGCTCCTGCTAAACCAACTTTTGTTCTTTCACTAGTTCTTTCAATTTCATTTTGAGATACTGACATAAGTAATCGAGATATCATTTTACCATTTGCATTAGTGGTATTAACTTCATCATTAGCACAATCTATATAGGCATCATTTTCATCAAGAAAAGTCATTAACTTTTCCCAATCAAATATACTTCTTGTTATTCTATCTAATTTAAGGGCTATTATAGTGTTAATTCTTTTAGATTTAATATCTTCCTTTAATCTTTCAAATTCTGGCCTATAATTACCTGTTTTAGCACTTATTCCAGCATCTTCATAATAATCTACTATCTCGTAACCTTTAAACTTACAAAATGTTTCTAATCGTTCTTTTTGTTCTGGTAAACTAAAACCATCACGTGCTTGATCTTCAGTTGAAACTCTTAAATATAGTCCACATAAATTTTTAACTTTATTTTCCACACACAACACATCCTTTCTTCAAAAAAAGAGAGACAAAAGCAATAGAAATACATACTACTACCTTTATCTCTCTAACTTTTACTATAAAAATAAATTTTCTTTCTTATTCCCATAATGCATAACCCCCATTAATACATTTAGGTATATCTTTTTCAGTTGCTATATATAATAGTATTTTTGTCTTAAAAAGTCAATAGTTAGCGAAATATTAGGCATTTAGTAGATTTTTAATATAATCTTCAAGTTCCACAAGTTGAATTTTTTTATTTAGACTGCCAACATAAATATCAGTCGAATAATTAAATGCTAGAAAAGTAGTATCTTTAACAATAACCCTATGTGGCTCTATGTAAGATAAATTAGTTTTATCAATTTTTCTAATACTACCATTTATAATAGTAGGTTTGATATGACAAAACTCACATATAAATTCTAGTCGCTGTTTAAGATTACTTTCTATTTCTAATTCTTGTGTAATAATCTTAATCACTACAAACACCATCCTTTCTTTTAAGGATGACTTTTTAATAGAACTTCCAAGCAAACACGTGGAGTTCGACAAACAAAAAATCATCTCAATATGAGATGATATCTATCGTAAATGTTCGAAAAGTTCGAACAGAAACGTCACTGGAGCGGATGATGAGAATCGAACTCACGTAGTCAGCTTGGAAGGCTGAAGTTCTACCATTAAACTACATCCGCAAATCAGTAGGCACTTTTAATTATACGTGATTTTTAGAAAAAGTCAAGTACTTTTTACATAAAAATGGTAGAAATTCAGCCTTTCCCTTCCCTTTTTATGAAAAATCTCTTACCTTTTAAAAAAACAGTACAATATGCCAAATCTAGAAATGCCGGCAAAGCTTATATCACTGAATTAACACATAACTCTTATATTCCTAAGAGAATAAGCGATATAAGACTGATATGCCGGTTTCTCGATGTTTCCATCATACCATGATACTGAACGCATGTCAATTCATTTTCCGAAATTTTTAGAAGGAAATTTACTTTCAAATACGATGTATGGTTTCATCTTTTGATAATAAGACTCTTCTTGGCTGTGATATTTCTTGTATAAAGCATTGGCTACAATATCTGCCCACTGAATCAAATAACAACTTTCTGACTCATAATATTGAATATCAAACTCAATTCGTTTTACTTTTGACTTGACTTCTAATTGTTCTAATACCAGTTTATTATATAAATATGGTTTTAATGACAAACGATTTCCAATTTTTACAGAACGATTATCTAAATATAAATGAATTTTCCTTAGCTCTTTTTTTTCTTCTAACATTTTTCTAACCAATAATTGAATTAAATAGTTATAACAAGCATTTTTATCATCTGCCTTTTCTAATAACATCGTTGTCTGTTTCAAATCAAGAACTATATATCGTACTTTCACGCCTCGATAAAAGATTTGTTCTAGCAATTCATTTCTTTTCTCTCTACTAAGACGTGATCCTTTGATTTCTCTTGTTTTGGGGATATGATTCTTTTCTTTAAACCGACAAATAACGCGTCCTGCTCTTCTACCTATGGATTTATCTTCCTCTGCCTCAATCTCTAATGCGCATATCAAAAAATATCTTCCCATTCCTGGTCCTAAATTCCCTGACTCATCAATATATAAATACATTTCCTTCAAACCTAACACCTCTATTTCTGCATGCTTCTAACGTAATCTACTGTATCCTCATAAATGTCATACCATTTAATTTGTACGCAAAAGCGCTTTTTTTCATAGAGAGGATTATAATTAAGATTTCTTGTCATCGGCTGACAACAAAGTGGTCCAAAATGAATCCCTGTGAACTCAACGTTTCTTTTGGCTTCAATTATTTGAATGACCTCTTCTCTGGTAAGAAAGATAAAGTCATTCACAACGCCATATATTAATCCATCAATACATTCGTCAGAATTTCTTCCCATCAAGACAAAACGTTCTATCGCTTTTCTTAAAATATAAGGATGATTTAAGTTACGATTTAATTCATTGATTTCTTCTTGATGAGCTTCTTTATATTCTTTTGCAGACATGCGATAAGTACCTTTTCCATTGGTAGTACCATCTGCATAATGGTATTTTAAATAAGTCATTACATTTTCACGATCAATTTTCATTTCAAACAAGAAATGGATAAAGGTTGAAATTCCTTCGACATGCATAGAATTATTAATTCCTTTTTTAATACTAATCTTCTTTTTTTCTTTTCCTATTTGAATTACAATGTCATACTTTTTCTTTGTCTTGTCTACAACGGCTTTTACTTTTCTCCATTTTGATACATCTCCATACAGTTTTCTCAACATATCCTGATATATGGGCTCTAAATCTTTGACACGTTTTCCATGAAGATAGTTCACAAATTGAGCTTCGTTTTGAAAACCGTCAATCTTATAATTAACGATATTTATCACCTCCTCTATTAATATCTTTCTGGAATTTTATTGTAGATTCCTGCATGATACGAAAAAAAAGATGCATTTTCCGCATCTTTTGTCTAATTGATTTGTTGTAAGAGCCATTCATCTACGTTTGGAATCCAATTACCAGTACAATGATCGCGATAACTCCCCATATCAGTTTTTTCTTCATATTTTTTCCTCTCTTTCTTTCTTCTTGACAAACCTCGCTATGTTTTGTACAATTTTACCATGCAATTTGAGAGTTACACACGACCAATAGTTTTTCTTTATTTTTTTAATGGGAGGCAAAAAGATGTTATATACGATGAAACAAGCTTGTGAGAAAACAGGATTCACCTATGATACACTGAAATTTTATTGTAATGAGGGACTAATTCCCAATGTCAAACGAGATAAAAATAATTATCGTGTCTTTAATGATAAAGATATCGAATGAATTAAAAGTTTATCTTGTTTAAAAAGTTGTGATATGAGTATTATCGAGATGAAAGAATATTTGGATCTTTGTCTGCTTGGAGAAAAGACCATTCCTGAGAGGAAAAAAATATTGGATAATAAACTCAAAGAATTAGAACATAAAATTAATAAAATTCAAGATAGTATCAATTATATTCATTGGAAACAAGGATTTTATGATGATGTGTTAAGTGGAAAAACAAAATACTATAGCAATTTAGTGCAAACAGAAAATGATGTCTAATTGGTAATCATTTTTTGATTTATTATTTTCTTTTTTGGAGAATCGTACTGGTTGGTACGATTTTATTTTAGATGAAACCAAAATAAAGTGATTCTCTTCTGATTAGAATCATCAAAAAAAGAAATCAAAATCGACTTCTTTTATAACCAAGTAGCTACTTGTTCTTTTGCTCTGTTTACTTGACTGCCTTTAATTGCAAGTCCCCTACTAACCTGAGCACCATGACATACTTCTTGAATTTGACTTGGAATATTGCCTAATCCTGATCCCTCATGAGTTACAAATGGGCGAATGGTTTTTCCTGTAAAATCAATATCTTTTAAAGCGGTCACTAGTTCTTCTGGCATGACACCCCAGTAAACTGGGCTACCAAGATAGATGACATCGTACAAAGATAGATCTGGTACTGGTGAAACGATTGGTGCTTGATGTGTTTTTTGTCTTTCTCCTGCTTCTTCCACACAGGTTTGATAATCTTTAGAATAAGGTACTTTTGGTTCTACTTTGAAGATATCTGCCCCTGTTAGTTCCTTGATATATTCCGCAATTATCTCGGTATTTCCTTTTTCAATAAATCCTACAGCGTAGTTTTCATCTGCTCTACTAAAATAAATAATTATACTTTTATTCAAATTTATCACTCTTTCTATTTTAAATGCTCTGGCCCAAATGATAAGCTTCTTCCATATACTGTTTTTCTGTACTAGCGCCCGTATAGCCATATCCTTTGGCTAGTAACATACCTTGGTTATCCAAGTTTAAATAATCAATCAAAATATCAATATGTTTTTCTATTCCACTCATGACTTGTTCATCATGATTCCAAGCAGTTGCGATAAATACTAATTTTAAATGTTTATTTTGAATTTTTCCATTTCGCGAATAAAATCTATCAATCGCACTTTTTATTTGAGCAGAAAAACCAAAATAATAGATTGGTGTTGCGAAGACAATCATATCTGATTCTAAAATCGTATCTAATATCTCGGGCATATCATCGTTAAATACACACGGTCCATTCATTCCATAATTATACTTTTTTTTTACAATATTACAACATACTGCAATCAAAGGAATAAGAACTTCGTCTTCTGTTATTCCAGCATGATGAGAAATCAGTTTGAAATCTTCTTTGGTACATAGTGCCTGATTGGAAATAGCGACTGCGATATAGTCTCCGATTGCACTTTCAAAGGAAGGATGTTCTTTCCCTGTTCCAAAGAGGTGTAAATCGATCACTTGTTGTTTGGAATACAATTGAAATGCTTTTCCAAAGCGTTTTAGAAAACGGGTTTCAAAGAGTTGTTCTTTTCCTTTTTTTACACGAAAGGAAATGGTTCTCTGTTCTAAAGAAGTTGTTTTTTCTAACAATTCCATCACTTCTGGAGCATCCTCTAAGTCCATATATTGAATGGTTGTATGACCATGATCAGCGACAACAAATAAAAGGGTATTTTCTAATTGTTGAGATAGTTTTTGTACTTGATCATTTCTTTCTTGAATGAGTTTTCTTACCTTTTCATGGTCAGATCCTAATTCATGCATGGTATGATCTGGTTCTGGATCATACACATAAAGATATTTCTTTCCTTTTTCTCGACATGTTTTTTGAATCACATCCATCATATCATAGAGATCTTGGTAATTTTTGTCACCATATGGAGAAATTTCTAACCCAATCTTTCCCTGTTCTTGTAATTCTTTTGTGATTTCTTTTGCCGGGAAATAAGAACGATGTTTTTCTAAATACGTCTCATTCACTTTGCCTGTTTCTTTTTCTATTCCAGTATATAATTCGATAATCTGATCCAAAGGTTCGATATACATATTCCAACCTAGCATTCCATGTTCTATAGGAGTAAGTCCTGTTTTCATCGATGTGGTAGCTGCTGTGGTAGTGGCTGGAAAAACACTTCTTATTTCACCAAGCATATGTGTTTTAAAAAATGCCTGATCTTCCAAAGTACGATCTAAAATTCTCGATCCCATTCCATCAAAGAGAATGACAACCACATTCTCTGGTTTTTCTTGTTCAAAGAGTTGATCTACAACTGGAATCGTCTCATGGTGATAAGGTAATCCAAAATATTTTCTAATTGAACAAGCAAAATGAACTAATTGATATGAATTCATATTTTCCCTCTTTCTTATACGAAAAACAGTAGTCTCCTACTGCTTTACATTTTTCTTAATAGTTTATTATAAATTTCAGTAATTAAAAGTCTCATAGTAAAAATTTGTTCATAGTTTAATTCTAAAAACTCTTCTTCTGTCATGTTTTGATCCTGATTGGAATCATAATTACGACCTGTCACTCTCTCTGTACAATTGGTATCTGCTGCAAGTTCATTACAAAGATATTGTAAAAAGCAAAGATCACTATTAAATTCATTTCTTTTATCATTTAAGTTTAATTCATGATACGCTTTTTTTAAATCTTCTGTCATCTTCTAAACCCTCCTTGTTCGATTTGATCATTTTGTTGGAGTTGTTGCTGTTGTAATTCTTGTTGTTTTCTGCGATTTAATCGTTCTTGTTTTAAACGTTGGAAGAAAGACAATTTCTTTTTTTCTTGTCTCACTTCTTCTTGTTTTTTCTCTAAATCTGTCTTCACCTGTCCTACTTGTTGTTCTGCAGCTTTTTGTAATATCTGTTCCATATAAGCAATTTGTGCTTTCCTTTTCATAAGTCCTTGTTCACTGAGACGGGAAACATCTTCTGTTTTTAAACGAGAAAGGGTCTCCTGCTCTGCCAAACTTATATTACCAATCGTTGGTGAACTTGGATCAATCCCTTGACTACGTAAATCCATCGTTGTCTGTTGTACTGTTCTTTGTAGATCTGTAAACCATCCATAATTACTTTCAAATTCATTTTGAAACTTCTGAATGACATCCGTAGAATATCCTTTACTTTGTAAATACTTTTCTTGTTCTTCTAGTAACAAATTGGAATATCCCATACTTCCAGAATAAATTCCTCTTTCCCTCAACGATCTTTCCGCATATAATCGTGCTTCTCTCATTAATTTTTGATACTCTTGATATCTAGAAACTTCTTGATCTGATGGATTTTTCGAAAGAGGTTTCCCCTCAGTTTGAGTTCTTGTTTCTGTTCTAACTACTTCTGGTTCTTCTTGCTTTTCTGCTTCTCTTTTTGGAGCACTAGGTAATACCATACCCATTTGATTGCGAAGGTCATCTAATTTTGCCTCTAAACTTTTACGTTCCTCACGTGTTTCTCTTTGTAACTGTTCCATATAATCAAACGTTTCAGGGGTTTTTGAACGGTTATTTAGTGTATTTAAAACAGTATCAATATCTCTTAGTGTCATAAGTACATCTGCGTAAGACTCTCCCACTGTAATTGCTTCTCTTAACAAAGGTGCTTTTGGATCGTTAGCAGGAAGTGTTTGTAATTCTTTTTTCCACGTTTCTAACTCTGGAAAAGCACGACGTCTTCGTTCTTCCTCTGTCAATCCCTTATTGTTTGTTGTATCACTTTGAGAACTTTTTACTTGTGCAGAATTTGCAAATTCTCCTTCACTAAATCTAGATACACTACTTTGTAATGACTGACTTCCATACTCACTGTTACGCATACGAATTTTACCATTTTCTCTTCCCTGGACAAATACATTGGTCTGAATTCCTTTGGTATGTTTGGATTGTAATTCTTTATAAAGTTCATGACTCACTTTAGTAATACGTGCCAACTGTTGATCCACTTCTTTTGAGAAAATCTTGATCGCCTTTTCATCTCCGATACGACGAAGCAAATCACTTACTTTAGAACTTGTTTCATAATCAACCGCTTGCCTTCCGACATTTTTTAGTTCCAATAACTTGGTACGAACATCTTGAATTGCTGGTTGTTGTTCTTGATAGCTATCTTTCAATTGTTCTAATCGTTTTTCCAATCTCTCAACTTTTTTTCTTTTTTCTTCTTTTGTAAGATTGATATCTGTTCTCGTTTTTAAAAGTTCACTTTCTAAGTCTTTTTGCTTTTTCTTATGATAATCACTAATCCCAGAAATAATATGTTCTACTGCTTTTATCGCATTATCTACATTATAAGTATTAACATCCATTTTCTCACGCTCCTGTTCCTGTATATGGGAAGACGTCTAATCGTTCAATCTCTGTTTTCTTTGGTTCTTGTTCATGAATTTGTTGTTCTACTTCTCTCCACTCTTCCTCATTTGCAATATGTTCTAATACTAAACCGTGTTCTGTATTTTTAATACGTGCTACACTTAATTCCACCATATCTCCTTCTTGTGGAGTTTTACTTCCTAACTTTCGATAAATCATATATTCTTTCGTATGATCTTTCGAAGACATGATATCAACAAGTTCTACCTCTTCTTCTTTTCCATACTCATTGACAATGATTACTGTTTGTTTCTCTTCCACTGTACGCTCACCTTACCTTATCTACCTTCAGTATACCATGTATCGTACCTTTCATTCAAACATTCACTGTAAAATGATGTCAATTTTAATAAAAAAAAAGACAAGTGCTAAGACCTGTCTCGATTACATTGTTTTTAACATAGACTTTTTCTTTGCGATGCGATAAATACTACCACCTAAAATCATAACTACTCCCATAATGATTAAGACAGAGTATTCATCCACTCCTGTAGTTGGATTTTCGATTGTGTCATTTGATCCATCACTTGAATTTGCAGTAAATCCTTCATTGATATCTCCTTCTCCTACAAGAAGACGGAAAGTACTATTATTTTCTAATGTAATAAGCGATGTACCTTTTCCTGTTGTAATAAATCCACCTTCCCCATTATCACTTGCGACAGCAGGATTTGTCATCGATTGAATTAATGAATTGAAATACGCCTCGTCAGTGATGTTCCACATGATGACATTCACTCCAGGATTGAGTGCGACGATAGATTCTTCATTCATTCCAATCATATCCAATTCCACTTTTTCTAATGATGTATAACTTCTAAAATCTAATCTTTCCCCAGCATGAAATGGCATTCTGATTGTCGTAAGAGATTCTCCAGTTCCAAAATTATAATTTTCAATTGGATTACCTACCAGAGACACTTCACGAAGTGCGGAATTAGAACTGAAATCTACACTTGTAATCTTTGTATCTGTCAAACTAAGATCATTTAAATTTTGATTACTACTGAAATCAAGCACAGTAATTGGTGTATCTATTACCCACAATTCTTGTAATTGCGTCAATGAACGAATATTTAAACTTTCTAAAGAGTTCATATGTAAATGTAAAATTAAAATATTTGGCACTCTTGAAAAATCTAAACTACTTAATGAAGATTCTGTAATATCAACACTTTCTAATGCTTGACTATTCCAATCAATTGCTGTCAAACGGTTATTGTCAAGTTCTATAGATTGTAACTTTGAATTTCTCGTTAAGTCTAATGATTGTAATAATGTATTCGCAAAGCCAACATAAGTTAAATTTGTATTTTGACTTAAATCAATTGCAGTCATACGTTGTCCCATCATACCAATGTTTGTTAGTCCTGTCATTTTTTCAATTCCGGTTGTATTTACAAACGTATGAACCGGATATCCCAGTACATTTTCCTCTGAGACACAATACAATGACTGTATACTCTCTAATTGCTCATCTGTCAGATTGGTATCATAACCATAATCTGTATCGTTTTCCTTATTATAGTTATCAACCACACAGGCATAAAATTCATCATCTGTAAAAGTTGGATTGGCTGGTGCAGCATTTACAATACTTGGCAAGAAAAACATTGCCGTAAAAATAATAACTCCTCCAATGATTTTTTTCATAACTCTCCCTACTTTCTAATTCGATTATAGCAAACTTCCTCAAAAAAAGACAGATTATTTTTTTTGCAATCTGTCAATTTTTGTCAACGGGTTATGGCCGTTTCTGTCACATATAATGGAATTTCAATGGGATCTAAGTTATTATAATCCTCAAAAGTAAAAACTAATTTTGCTTCTTCACAAGAAGAGTCAGGATCTTGCATATCAATAATATCAGTCAAATTGATTTCTATTTTTGTAATATATTCTTGATAATTGACATAGACAAATACTTCTCCTGGTTGATGAATTAACATACTAATATATTTCTCATTCTTCTCGCGAAAGAATAAACGTTTCATATCTTCTGTAGAAAGAGAAATTCGATATTTTAAAAGAGAAGATTCTTCACTTTCTACTTCTTCTACTTTCGCACTCTCACCGGTTAGAATTGTAGTATCTAATATAGAATTATTCTCTTCTGGTTCTTGATACCATTGATTTGTAATAGAATCTTGTGTATACATTACTTGCTCTTTTAAATCATGATATGTTGTTTCTTCTGTTGTTTGTTCTCCTTCTGTAATGGTTGTTTTCACAATTTGCTTTTGACGGGTTACATCATTTTGATTTTCAAATTCTACGGTTCTTGATTCTGTATGTGTTAAAACACGAACTTTTTCTGTATAGGTCATCGTCATTTGATAATTATCTACTAGTTCTAACTGTTCCAATGCTTTCGTTACTTCTTCTTTTGGACTTGTTCCACAAGCAGTTAATAATAGTGGAAGTAACAATAATAATCCTAGTTTTCTCATATTCTCACCATAAATATTATAACACAGATAAAAAAAGAAAGGTAGATTACTCTACCACTTCTCCATTTAAACTCCAAGTTCTAGCTTCTGTAATTTTAACTGGAACAATACTGCCAATTGTTTCTTTACTTGCTTTTACATTCACTAGTTTTTGGGTATCTGTATATCCCATCACCATGTTTTTGTTGTTACCGCTAATTCCTTCAATTAAAACAGGAACTGTTTTTCCAACATATCTTTCATTGGCTTCTTTGGCATATTTGTTAACGAGTTCATTTAATTCATATAATCTCTTTTCTTTTACTTCTAATGGTGTATCATCTTTCATTTTCGCTGCTGGTGTTCCAATACGTGGAGAAAAGATAAATGTATAAGCTGAATCATATTTACATTCTTTTACAACTTCTAATGTGTCTTTGAAGTCTTTTTCTGTTTCTCCTGGGAATCCAACAATGATATCTGTTGTAATAGAACAGTTTGAAATTCTTTCTTTTAGTTTATGATATAGTTCTAAGTAAGATTCTTTTGTATAACGACGTCCCATTAATTTTAAGATACGATCACTTCCACTTTGTAAAGGAAGATGAATATATGGCATGATATTATCGTATTTCGCAATCATATCAATCATTTCATCGGTAAAGTCCCATGGATGACTTGTCACAAAACGAAGACGTTTTATACCTGTCTTAGAAACATCTTCTAATAAGTTAGCCATCGTATAATCATCATATAAGTCTTTTCCATAAGCATTGACATTTTGTCCTAATAAAGTGACTTCTAAGTATCCATCTTCTACTAATTGTTTCACTTCATCGATAATATATTCTTTTTCTCTACTTCTTTGTTTTCCTCTTGTATAAGGAACAATACAATAAGTACAGAATTTATCACATCCATATTGAATATTTACCCATGCTTTATATGGATTATCACGTTTGGTAGGAATATTTTCAATGACATCCCCTTCCATACTATACACTTCAATTTCTTGTCCTTTTTTCTCTAAAGCTTTTTGTAATAGTTGTGGTAAATGATAGATATTATGCGTTCCAAATACTAAATCAACTGCTTTATACTTCTTCATAATCTCTTCTACAACATGTTCTTCTTGAGCCATACAACCACAGACAGCAATCATTAAATTAGGATTCGTTTCTTTCGCATGTTTTAATCTACCAATCATTCCAAATACTTTATTATGCGCATTTTCACGAATCGCACATGTATTTAAAATAACTAAGTCAGCGATTTCCATACTATTCGCTTCTTTATATCCCATATCTTCTAAGATGGCTTTCACATTCTCACTATCATGTTCATTCATCTGACATCCATATGTCTTTACATAGTAGAATAATCCGTCTCCTAAGTGTTGTAATTCATGGGTTAAAATATATTCATTTGTCTTTGTTTTTACCTTTTCATTGGTACGTTTTTTTGCTTCCATTAAATTTGGTAGTTTCATCTAACATCCCTCAATTTCCTAAGGTATTATACCATGTTTTTCTTTCTTTTCAAAGTACTAAAACCATCCAAAAATAGAAAAGCTCACTTGCTTTTCTATTTTCTATTCGACGTTGGAAACTTGTTTAAATATTTTCTTTTTTCTTCTAATGAATTGGCCTGTTCAGACACGATTTGATAAAATCCTGGATCTTGAATTACTTCCATAATCTGTTTTACATTCTCAGTACGTTTCTGTTCTTGATCTCGCAATTCATGTAGAAATTGAGGAGAAACAAAAATCATCGTCTCTTTCCAAGTATACATGAGTTCCATATTATTTTGTTGTAATACTTTTTCTTCAAATAACTCTGGACGGGCATTTCTCACATTCGTTACAAAACAGAGCATTGCGACAAAGTCATTTGTTTGGAGAAGAAGTGAAGTTGCTCTTTCAGCATCCGCTTCTATATGATTCTTACAGAAAATTGTCATTAACTGAAAATCTTCTGTTGTAATTGTTTGTTTTTGTATTTTTTCTTCTATTGTATCAAAAATTCCCTGTTCCATCTCTTTCCAATTCACGTGCTCTATATCAGAAAAGCGTAACATATAAGAAATACTCTTTGATTGCACCACTGCTTTTCCTATTTTATCTAAATGAACACCTTTTACTTTTCTCGCAACCTCTAATAAAGAAGAAATATCTTCTCGCTTTATCAAAACATCTTCCACCAAAGAAATATATGGTTCTTTTTGATATCGTTTCATCGATAAAAATTGTACTAAACTTTCACTATAAGCAGTTTCTAATGTTTCTTTCACGACTTGTTCTTTTTTATCCATCCTATTTACACCTCACGAACACATTCTATCAAACGTTTGATTCATTTGTCAAAAAAAAGAAGTATTTTTTTATACTTCTTGAACAACGATTAATATCATTGGTTTACATTCTGTTTCTTGATATAAGTATTTTCCTAACTTATCACGAATACCGGATTTAATTTTATTGAATTCGATATAATTTTGTTTTGTATTTTCATTGATCACTTCTAAAGAAATCTTTTGTGCTTCTTTAATAATGTCAATATTGTCTTTTACATAAATAAATCCACGTGTTAGTATTTCCGGTCCAGCTAAAATCTTCTTTGTCGTACGATCAACAGTTGCACTCACAATGACAATTCCATTATCACTTAAGAGTTCACGATCTTTTAAAACTAACTCTCCTACATCACCAATGGCTTTTCCATCTACTAATATATCATCTACTTTTACTGTTTCATTTTTATCCATTAATTTCCCATCAATAAAAGTAACAACTTGACCATTTAATTTTAATAGAATATTTTCTTCGTTCATACCAACTTGTAATGCGACTTTCGCGTTTTCTACTTGATGGCGATACTCACCAATCACTGGAAAGTAATATTTTGGTTGCATCAAAGAAATCATCATCATCAAATCTTCTGAAGAAGCATGTTGATTTAAATACTTCTTACCAGATACTTCTACGAAATTTGCTCCAATTCTAGAAATATCATCAAAGATCTTCGCAACTGTTCTTTCCATTCCCTCATAAATTGGAGAAGCAAATACAACAGTATCTTTATCCGTTAATTTTAAGAACTTATCATATCCTCTTAAAATACGTTTAATATTAGAATATGGTTTTTCTCTTTCATCAGATACTAACACTAAAATATTTTTATCATTCAAATGTTTTAAATTCTGAATACGTGTTTTATCAAAAGAAATATAATTCTGATCAATTGCCATGTGAATTAAATGTTCTAAATGTCTTCCCATAATGACAATATTACGATCTGTATCCATAATAGAATTAAAAATCTCTTGAATACGATATAATTGTGTACTAGAAATGTGGAAGATGATTCTTCCCTCATATTTATTTAATGTTTCACTCATTAAAGATGCAATACGATGTTGCGGAGAAGTAAATCCTCTTCTTGGTGCATATAAAGACTCACTCATCAAACATAAAACACCTTTTTTCCCAATATAAGCAAGTTTTCCAATATCTGTTTGATAATTTCCTACCATACTAGGATCAAACATAAAATTACCTGTATAAACAATTGCTCCTTGATCCGTATTTAATACATATCCGACTGTATCTGGTACAGAGTGACTTAAACTAATTGGAAATACACTATTCTTTCCAAAATTCATTTTACGATGTGCTTTAATCTCCACCAATTTCGCATTTTTAATCTCAGAATTATCTAATTCCTCTTTTAAGATTTCAAGTGTAAATTTTGTCCCATATATTTTTAAATTTGGTAAATCTTTTAAAATATCTGGAATTGCCCCTAACTGTTCATCATGACCATGAGTAATAAATACCCCTTTGACACGATCGATATTCTCTTTTAAATAATCATAGTTAGGTAAAATATAATCTACACCTAACATATTATCATCTGCATTTTTTAACCCGGCATCAAAAACAAATATATCTTGGTCGACTTCTACAATATACATATTTTTTCCATTTTCATTTAATCCACCAAGACTAAATATTTTTATTTTACTCAAAAATAATCTCTCCTTTCTTTTTTTCATGTTAAAAGACTTAAACATTATACCAAATATTTTCAAAGTTGTCTATTTTCAACACAAAAAGAAAAGAGAACCAACCATTGGTCCCATACGTTTCAAGACAAACGCCCACTGATTTTTCTTCTCTTTCATTCAGAAAATCAATCAGAACCATTCCCATTCCATGTTTGGTCCTCTTCTCCTTGAAATTATCTTATTACTACGATATTCCTATTCCACAACAAGATATGTTTCATCTAAAATCGAATATAAATATCCAGAAACAGGAAGGTGCAACTTCTCTTCTATATACTCCATATAGCCCCGAACTTGTTCTTGATATTCTTTTTTATGAATCTCTTTTAATTTATAATCGACAATGATCGCATCTTTCTCTCCTACTAATAACAAATCAATAATTCCATTCTTCTCTCCCTCTTCCGTCGTACGAAGAAACTCATACTCATGAAATACTTGATAATTCTGAACATCTCTCATAAAATCCGCTTGTAAAAACGCATTCATTTTCTTCTTTTCAAACACATTCAAATCTAAATAAGAAAGACTTTCCTCTGGATGATGAAAATCCATCATCTCCAAATAACGATGCATTCTTGTTCCCACTTCCATCTTATCCATATCTTCAAAAGAAATCTCTGTCGGTTTATGAGAATAAGTCGCATGCGTAAGTACTTCTTTTTCTTCCTTGATAGATAACAAATCAGAAAACGGTTCTATCACTTTCTTATCTAAAACTTCAAAATGACTTTGATCATAGTCCTTCGTCAATCTTAATTGTTCTAAAGGAATATGAGTTGTATATGGAGTTAACAACTCTTTAATCGAAGCAACAATATCATATAAGCTCTTATAATGTGTTCGAATCCTTTCTGGAACAACCTGTATAAAAGGTGTTCTCTCTTCTACATCACTCATAGGAGCCACCAAAATAATTTTCTCTTTAGCTCTAGTCAGTGCGACATAAAACACACGAATCTTTTCAGAAATATCATCTAACTCATTCTTTGTCGTAAATAATGTCTTATAAAATGTCTCTCTAATTCCTTCTTCAAAAAATGGAACAATCAATCCAAAATCTTTATGATATAAGAAACGTTCTTTGGTATCTGCTTTAGAAAACAATTTTGTCAACCCTGAAAAATAACAAATCGGGAACTCTAACCCCTTTGATTTATGAATTGTCATCAACGTCACCGCATCGACATCACTTTCTTTTTTGACATCAAAACTAACATCTAATGGATAAGTATCAAGTTGCTCAAAGTAAGTAACAAGTTGCTTTAAATCATATCCATTTTGTTCTAATGTCTCTGTCAAATTCAAAAGAAATACCAATTTATCACTATTTACTTCTACATCTCCTAATTGAATCACCGCATCAAATAATTGAAACGTGTGATAAATTTCTCTCATCAGAGAAGAAATGGTATGTGTTTTAGAATAATCAGCAAGATCATTTAATTTCTCATATAAAAGTATGAACTCACTTTCCTCTTGCATACATGAAAAGATAGTTCTCCTCTCTTGTTTCGCATGATTCAATAATCGCAAAGTACTATCATCACTCACTCCTCCTAAGAAAGAGCGAGATAAAGAGAGAAATGGATGAAGGACTGCTTCTTTCGTTTCTTTTCTTCTCGCGATACAATCAATCAGTTGTAAAATACTTTTGACTGTATAAATCACATCCGTCGCATAAAAAGATTCTTCTTTATGAATGGTAATCGGAATTCCTAAATAAGTAAATATCGTTTTATATAGATCAAAATTTGTCTTACGGTCTTGTAAAATCGCAAAATCAGAATAAGTAACTGGACGAAGTTTCCCTTTATCTTGAATCATCTCATGATTGGCAATTCGCTTTTTGATATCTTGGGCAATCATAAAAGCTTCAATCTCTTCTTTACGATATCTCTTAGCCTCTTCTCTTTCTTTATAGTCATAATCTAATACTTCGATCTCATAATTGGTCTTTGGATCCTTTACTTTCTCATAAGAAAGATTTCCAAAAATCATTTCTTCTTGATTGAAGTAATGAACGCCCCCTACTTTCTCATCCATAACAGCTTGAAAAATAAAGTTAATCGCATCCACTACTTCTTTTCTCGAACGAAAATTTTTAGAAAGAGTAATTAATTTTCCTCCCTCATTTTTCTGATAACGATAAAACTTATTCATAAAAATGTTAGGATTAGCATTACGAAAACGATAAATCGATTGTTTGACATCCCCTACGGTATAGACATTATTGTTTTCAATCATCGATACAAAATACGTTCCAATATCATTCGTATCTTGATATTCATCAATCATAATCTCATAAATACGAGATTGATATTCTTTTCGAATCTTCTCTTGTTCTTCTAATAATTGAATCGCAAACCGTCCAATATCGTGAAACTCATATAAATTATATTTCTTTTTCTTCTCCAACAATCTTTTAAAATAAACTTTTAAGATTTCTTTTAATATTCCAATCGTCTCTTTTGTCTTTAATACTTCTTCGATATAAGATTCTTGATCTGGATAAACACAAAGACTCGTAATTTCTTGTATCTGTTTTTTTAAGTCTTGATAAATCTCTTTCATCTTATCTTTGACATCCTCATCAATCTCTTTCGAACGAGGTAACGATGGAAGTTTTATTGTGCGAAAAACAGAAGCGATTTCCTCATAGGTATTTTGATATGGTTCTATTTCTGTTTTTAATTGTTCTAAAATAGGAAGAAGGGGTTCCGGAGCAGTCTCTAAATCTTGGGTTATTTCTTCCACAACCGCTGTTACTTGATTTTTTATTTCTTGAATATACTGTTGTAATTGTTTTTGAATGAATTCCCGATTACAGTTTTGATAACAATCCTCTAACTCCTGTTCAATATGAATCCGACTGGTAAGAGAATTTGCTAAGTTTAAAACAATCTTACGTACCTTCGTATCATCTTTCACGGTAAACGTATCTAGTAACTTTAAAAATTCCGCATTGTCTTGCTCATAAAACATTTGAAATGTTTCCTCAAGACTCTCTTGTTTCAATGATTCAATGAGAATTCCATCCCCGATTTTCACATCATTTTCAATTCCAAGAAGATAGTGATATTTCTTGACAAGATTCAAACTAAAACTATCAAACGTACAAATACTCGCTAAATCTAATAATTGTAATTCTTTTTGTAGTTCTGGATATCCATTTGGAATTGCTTCTAATAATTTTTTCTTAACACGATCCTTCATTTCTTTGGCTGCCGCATTGGTGAATGTTAAAACAATCAAATCTAAAATAGAATGTCCTTCTTTTAATATTTCTAAAATACGTTCTGTTAAAACCGCTGTTTTCCCACTTCCTGCCCCAGCACTCACTAAAATTGAAGTGTTTCTTGTCGCAATCGCTTCCCATTGCCCATCGGTCCAAGTACTATTTACTGGTTTCTGTTTCACTTTTTCTCACCTCCGTCTTCCTGCTCTAAAAATTCCAAGTTTTTATATTCTTTTACTGTTCGAAAATCATTTGCTTTTTTAAAGCAAATATCATAATACTGACAATACCTACATCCTGTCGCATCTTCTTTTTTCTCATTTCCAATTTGAATTGGAGCAATTGGAAAATCTGCTTTTTGAAGTGCTGTTACAACAGTATGAATATTTCGATCTACAATTTCTAATAAGCGATCTATGGTTTCCTCATCAATGCCTTTCGCTGTCGAATAAAAGGTGTTGTTCTTAGTCACACGTAAACTTTTTATCATACCACCATCTAAGTAGTGTTGATCTAAATGATGGAGTAAAGATATTTGATCTATCGTATAGCCATCTAGTTGATAGAACTGTTGTCTTTGTAACGCATAACTTTTCTTCTCATCATAGTTCATGACAGAAGGCAATATATGTTGTAAATAAAAACCTGCTACTTTCATTCCAGAAAAAGTCGGATGATGTTTTAAGAAATACAAATAAACAAGTAACTGCATATCCAAGCCATAAATTACTTTATTATAATCTAGTTTTGTATTTCCTGTTTTATAGTCAACCACAATCACATATGTTTCTTCTTCTCCCTCAAAGATCATAATTTTGTCAATCACACCCATAAAACGAACCTTAATTGTCTCATCTAACTCAATGGCAAATTCTTTTTCAAAATATTTGGCTTCAAATTCTGTGCGTTCCATTTCTTTTTTCAAATAAAGACAAATTTCTCTCAATTCTTTTTGATACTTTTCTAAATAAAACTGTTCTTCTTTTGTAAAGGTTTCGATATCGTGAATGGAAGATTCCATACAAGCATCGATCTCTTCTTCTTGATATAGTTTTGACAACACTTCGTGAAAAAACGTTCCTATCATCGTTGCTTTTCCCGTTGGTTTCTCTGGAACTTTTAAAATATGGCGTAAATAGAAACGAAACGGGCAGTGAAAGAACGTATCCATCGATGAATAAGAAAGCGTCATTTCCCCTTTTAAATATTCTTTTAAATAAGTCTCATTCACACCTTGAAACTTGTTCTCATAAGACTGATAATCTTCAATAAAAGTACGTTGAAATAAGTGTTTAAAATCCGAATTTTTCTCTTGATATTTATAATAGGTGTCTAAACTACGCGCTAATAAATAACGATTATAAGCTAGATTGCGATATGTTTCTTTTCCCTCTTCTCGTTTGATCTCTCTTCTACTTTCTAGCTCTTCTAATAGTGGAGAACGTTCAAAATTAGCAAACGAACTTCCTTTCGCATAACTCAACATCACTTTCTTTTTTCTAAACAGATAAGAAAGGACATGATTCTTATTTCGTTCATTTTTCTCTGTCGTATCCATCATTCCTAATTCTCTTTTTTCTTCATCATTGATATAATCTAAATCCAGTGAAACTGGTGGCATCGTCTCCTGATGAAACCCAACAATAAAATAAATATCTTCTACACCATAGTCTTCCAATCCCGAATCAATGGTTACCGCATTTTTTTCGAGAACTGCTTTTAAATAAAGATGTTTGATCTCATAAACAAGAACTGGATAAAGAAAATGGATACCCACATCTTGATGTCGATATTTTCCATAGACACGAGCTAGTTTCTCAATCGCATCTTGTTCCACCTCATTTTTAGAAGACAAACTCGTGATCATCTCTTCCAATTGTTTACTAGATCCTTCCTTTGTTTCCACACTCTTTAAAAAATTTTGAATCAAAGGTAAAGAATAAATCGATTTCTGTTCTTTGATTGTATATGGAATCTGATATAACTCTAACAGATGAATACAAAAACCTAAATAATCAGATGATACATTACAAATATGAATTTGATCCAATGGAACCTGATCTTGAACCATATTTAAAATAGAAGTACAAAGACAACTGATCTCTTCTCTTACATCTGTAAACTCGTGATAAAACATCGTATCTTCTTCCATTGTTTCTTCTTCATACGTCACTATAATCTGTTCTTTTTCCAAATCTTTTAAAATATGAGTTGGAATCTGATACTTCATCCCGGCACAAACGAGTAAACTCTGTCTTTTCAAATAAGTTTTCTGATAAGTAGATGGAATCATCACTTTTTCTTCTATCAATTCTTTTTTCAACGCTTCTAACTCTTTTAATTTTCCAGTTTTTTGTTCTTTTGTATACCACAATATTTCTTTCAAACTATTCGCAACACTCGGCAAATATCCCCTTTTTCTCATTTCTAATAAATAATCATCACGATATGTCCCATATAACAATTCTTTCAATTCCGAAAGAGAAAGAAATTTAAAGTCCTCTAATTGATTCTCTTGTTCTTTTTCTAATAAAATGCGATGTTTTTCCTCAGGAGTTGCGATGATAAGTTTTGTCATAGGATCTCATCCTTTCTTTTTTTATTCTATCATATCATACTTCGATATGGTCAATGTAAATTTATTATATCAAATCACGAACATTCGTTCAATTATTTTTCAGAAAAAAAGCGAAAAAATTCGCCCTTTCTATTTCTACAAGTAAGAAATTCCTTGAATTAATTTTTGATCATTTAAAACTTTCAGCGTCACTGTCAAAATCGTATTTTCTCCTTCATCCATAAAGGTAAGCGTATAAAGATTGGTTGTCTTATCTAAAGTCATACTATTTAATGTTGTTGGAAGCGTAATACTTGTATCTTCTTCTGTTACTTGATAACAATAATTGGTATCTGTTTGAAAAGGAGTTTGATAACTCGTTCCCTCTACATAGGTAGGAATAGAGGTATCAGAAAAAGCCGTTGCGAAATAATGAGTGAGCTCTCCTTTTACAGTATCTTTATTTACACAAGTAATTTCCGGATGATTTTCTAATGTCGTCACATTAGAAGAATTGTTATTTTTGAGCTGAATGATCATAAACTTTAATTTATTACTATCCGTTACATCTCTTAAAGTTGTCGTCGTAATTGCTCCCAAACTCGTATGAATCGACTCCATCCAGTTACTGTATTCTTCTTTCAAATCATCAGTCAGTGAAATCGTCTGCGTCTCATGAACAGAAGGAATCACTTCCTGAAGTTCTTGTTGTTGCTCTTCTGGAATGAAAAAATATAACACAAAAAGAACTAAAATCGTTAATAGAGCAAATTTCATAGAACGCGCATTTTCTATTTTTCTTTTTTCTTTCTTCTTCTCCATCTTTTCATCCTTTCTTATTTCTATTGTACCATACTCTTCCCTATTTTTTTCCATCTTTTGAAAAGAAAACGAGTTAGAAACTCCTAACTCATTTTTAAAAAGAATCAATATTAATTGTTACTAACCGATTTTCATGGATGTAACTAGAAGCCTGCACAATCGTACGAATCGCATTCGCAATCACACCTTTTCTTCCAATTACACGTCCCATATCTTCATTACTTACCAATACTTCAATTACGACTTTGTCTTCATCATCCTCAAAAGCTTTTACACGAACCATATCTGGTTCTTTGACAACTGATTTTACTAAAAACTCAGTAAGTGGTACAAAATCCAAATTAGTTACCTTTTTTTGCTTTTGATTCGTGGAATTCTTTTAAAATTCCTTCTTTACTTAAGATGTTTCTTACAGTATCAGTAGGTTCAGCACCGTTATTTAACCATTTCATGATTTCTTCTTTATTTAATTTAATTTCTGCAGGACTTGTTAATGGATTATAAGTTCCTACTTCTTCAATTACTTTTCCATCTCTTTTTGCTCTGGAATCAGCAACAACAACACGATAAAATGGTTTTTTCTTTGCTCCCATTCTTTTTAATCTTAATTTTACTGCCATAATAACTCCCTCCAATCTGTGTCCATTATAACAAACAATCATTTTATTGTCAACTATTTTAGGTTGACAATATATTTTATTTTCAAAAAACGTAGATTTTTTTTGAAAGTGCACAATTAATGTGCAGTTAGTTTTAAAAAAGTAT
>OGRO01001205.1_pt1 | contig 22845 bp, 15 predicted proteins | sample 1553451 | NCBI WGS metagenome assembly OGRO01 (sample SAMEA2580021, study PRJEB22360) | human gut metagenome | reverse complement strand
CGGCGGCAACGCGGACGCTCCGAACGAAAACCAATCAAAGGAGGGAAATTAAAATGAAAAACAGCATAAAAATCACATCATTTATACTTTCGCTCATTATGCTTTTCACGGCATTTCTCCCCGCCGCGGTATACGCCGCGGAGCAGGACACCTTATACATCAGGTCGGAAGGCGACCTTGTAAAGCTTGCAAAGCGCTGCTCTCTTGACTCATGGTCGGTCGGCAAAACGGTCATTCTTGAAAAAGACATCGACCTATCCAAAAGCAAGTTTAAAAACATCCCCTACTTCTCTGGCGAATTTAACGGAAATATGCACACCATCAAAGGTCTGAAGGTTTCTGACAGCGCCTCTACAAGCGGTTTCTTCCGTTACATTGCGGAAGGCGCGGTCGTATACAACCTTAACCTTGAGGCGGACATCAACCCGCCGGGCAAGCAGGAAAACATCGGCGGTCTGTGCGGAAAAAACTCCGGCACAATCCGCAGCTGTTCCTTTGACGGCAAGGTGGACGGCAAGAACTACGTCGGCGGAATCGCGGGCAGAAATACCTCCGCAGGCAAAATATACAACTGCACCTCAAAGGGTCACGTCTACGGCGAGCATTATACAGGCGGAATCGCGGGCGATAATCTGGGTCAGATTATCGGCTGCAAAAACTACGCATATGTAAACAATATTCCGCATGACGTTTCACTTGATATAGAAAAAATCGACTTTTCCGACATCATCTCCACCGAGAACTTTGCAGACGTAACCGACACCGGCGGCATTGCGGGATATTCGGCGGGAGTCGTTCAGGACTGTAAAAACTACGGCGAAATCGGCTATCAGCACCTCGGCTACAACGTTGGCGGCATTGTCGGCAGACAGGCATACTATCTCAGCGGCTGCGAAAACCACGGCAAGGTATTCGGCCGCAAGGACATCGGCGGTATCTGCGGTCAGACGGAGCCGTTTACCACAATCAAGTATTCGGTAAACTCGATTGCCGCCATCTCGGACGAGATAGACGCACTGCAATCAATCGTTGACCGCGCCACGAACAACGTAAATTCTTCAAGGCTCAGCGTATCGTCAAGGCTTTCGTCCGTCCGCGGCGATGTAAACAATGCAAGTGACGCGGCAAAAGCGATGATGGACGACGCGCAGGACTACTACAACAATACGGCGGACTCAATCCACGACACAATCGCAAGATTTTCATCAACGGCAAACAATATTATGCCGGTTGTACGGGAAATCTCAAACCATGCCGACACGGTAAGCACGCTTATGCGCGAATATCAGAAGTCGTTTGATAACTTTCTTGACACCGTAGACGACATTGACACAAAGGTCATGAAAAAGGCGCTGACAAATATGCGCGACTCGGTTGACGCGTTTGCGGATTCGGCAAAGCTGCTTGCACAGGGCGTTGAAATTATAACCGACAACGTGGGCGACCCGGACGATATTGCCTATGGCTTCGAAAGAATCGACAACGGAATCCGCGGCATGAAGAAGGCAATGGACGGCATTTCCGGCGCGACAGATACGTTAAAAAAGGAAATACAGAAAATTATCGGAACAATCGCGGGCGGAAACCGCCCCGACCGAGAGCAGCTCCTTGCGTTGTTCAAAGCATTTGCGGGTGTTATTACGTCAATGAAGGACAGCTCCGACGAGTTCTCCTCCGCATATACGGAAATTCTCAAGGGTATCGAGGTACTCAAACGAAATTTTGACTACACCAATCTTCATAACATAATTAACGGCTTTTCAAGAATGGGCAAGGGTCTGCGCAAAATGAGCACGGGTTTTGCATACCTCAAAGCGTTCGCGGACAATATGCTTGACGCGTGGGATGACGTGGAAAACTCCATTAACACTCTTAAAGATACCGTAAACGAAGCGCAGGCGACCACCGACAAGCTGCTCGGCTGCATAGACGATATTTCCGGCTGTACAGACAGAATAATCGATATACTTGACGATTTCATCGCACAACCGACACTCACGGTTGACAGGATAAGCGACAGCTTTATCGATAACAAAAACAAGCTCTCCGACTCGCTTTCATCACTTTCCGACGCTATACTTGACGTAAAGGATATACTTGACGATGCGGGAAACACGGCGCACGGCGACCTGACCTCGGCTTCCGACCAGATGTTCAGGATTTTTGACCGTATCACTGCCGCGGTTGACGAGATGGAGAACAAGGGCAAGGACCCCAAGAACTATTATGAGGACTTATCCGACATGGACGTTTCGCAGCAAATCCACGGCAAGGTTTCGGACTGCGTAAACTACGGCGAGGTAAACGGCGACCTTAACGTCGGCGGCGTTGCCGGCTCTATGGCTATCGAATACGACTTTGACCCGGAGGACGACGCGGCAAAGGACGGTAAAAAATCGCTCAACTTTATATATACCACAAAATCCATTGTGGCAAACTGCAAAAGCTACGGAATAACCGAGGCGCGGAAGGATAATGTCGGCGCGGTTGTCGGCAAAGCCGACCTGGGTCTGATTACCGACAATATCGGCTGCGGTCAGGCTAAAAGCAGTACAGGCAGCTATGCGGGCGGCGTTGTGGGACACTCCTCCTCCACCGTTCGCAATTCGTACTCCAAGGCAACGGTCAGCGCGGAAGCATATGCGGGCGGTATAGCGGGTTTCGGTCATGTAATCCGCTCCTGCGGCGGTCTTGCATACATTACCGACTGTGACGAGTTTGCGGGCGGCATTGCGGGCGATGCCGACAGCGACTACACCGACTGCTACTTTGTAGGCGGCACGGGCGGCGTTGACGGCATAAGTTACGAGGGTAAGGCTCAATCGGTTGACTTCGGCACATTCGCAAACCTTCCAAACCTTCCCAAGGAACTGACATACCTCACTCTGACCTTCCGCACCGAGGACAAAACGGTCGCGGAGGTAAAGGCAGACTACGGCTCATCTCTCGGCAAAAACGATATTCCGGAGGTTCCCGAGGAAAAAGACCGTTACGGAAAATGGGAAAAGGATTCGTTCAAGAATATAACTCATGATGAGATTATATATGCCGAATATATTAACTATGTCGCGTCAATCGAGGGCAAAACGCTCCGCAGCGACAGCCTTCCCGCATTTGTTGCGGAGGGCAGATTCTCCGACAGCGCAACGCTTACCGACACCCGCTCCGGACAGAGCGATACGGAATACTGGACGGTTTCGGTGGACGGCAACTATGCAGACAAAACAACGCTGCACTATCGCCCGGACGGCAACGCAAACAAGCTCAAGCCGCAGATAGAGAAGGACGGAAAATGGGTTGACCTTAAATCCTCCGTTGACGGCAGCAGCCTTGTATTCGACATAACAGACAAAACCGCAAAGCTGCGTTTTGTTCGCAAATCAATCGCCGCCGTAATAGTGATAACCTCGCTTATCGTGCTTGCGTTAATCGCTGTAGCCGCGCTGATTATCTTTAAAACAGGCTTTGGCAAAAAGCTCCGTATCCCGCGCAAACAGGCGGGCAACGCATAATTTTAAAAGTAATATAACAAAGGCTGCCGATGTTATGCACCTGATTTTTCAAGTGTATATTCATCGGCAGCCTTTTCTTTCGCTTAACTAAAACCCTTTTTATTCTGTCAATTTATTTTGCAAACAGTATACCATAAACGTGCCGATATTTCAACCATCATTTTCCGCAGCCGCATATACAAAAGCAGGCGGATTTTTATAAAACCCGCCTGCTTTTGTTTTATGTCATTACTTTAGGATTTCAGGTATACGCCCTTACTTTAAGTTTTCGCGTATACGCATAAATACCGCTGCCGCCTGCGCCCGTGTCGCGTTCGACCTTGGTGCAAAGCTGCCGTCCGCCATGCCCGACATAACCGACTTTTCAGCCGCCCATGCCACTGCGTCCTTTGCATAGTCCGAAACGGTATCGTTATCCGTATACTGCGTACCGCCGTTTACGGTCACGTCATAACCCTTGAACCTTGCATAACGGTAGAGTATAGCAGACATTTGCTCGCGCGTTATGCTGCTATTCGGAGCGAACTCGATTTCCGAAATTCCGTTCACAATGCCGTTGGCACTTGCCCACGCAACAGCCTTTTCATAATAGCTTCCGCCTTCAACATCGCCGAAATTATGACTCGGTGCCTGCGGCTCATTTTCCATGCGGTAAAGAATTGTTACGAACATCGCTCTTGTAACATCGCTGTTCGGAGCAAACTCCGTATCAGACACGCCGTTCATCATGCCGCCATCAAATACATACTTAACCGCGTCATAGAACCAGTCGCCCTTGCCTACATCGTTGAACGGATTCTTCCAATTCTCCGTAACCGTGCCGCCCTTTTCCGTCCACTTTGCATAGAGCGTAAAGCTCTTTGTCACCTTTTCCGAAAAATCGTATCTGTTTTTAAGCTCCTTGTCGGTGTACCAGCCATCAAACTCAAAATTCGCTCTTAATGGCTTTTTCGGCTCGGCAACCGTTTCGTTTTTGCCAACCCGTATACTTCCGATTCTGCTGCCGCCGTTTGTTTCAAACGAAACCGTATAACGCGCGGTTGAGCCGCCTCCGCCGCCGGAGCTACCGCCGGATTTCGTCCAATTGGCGGTTACGGTTACGGCTTTATCCGGCATGGTAAATGTTGTTACTGCCGCCTTGCTGTCTGCAAGCTGCACGCCGCTGTCCGTTGTCCATCCGCTGAAGGTATATCCGCTGCGTTCGCCCGCTTTTATCGTTACCGTTTCACCGTTTGAATACTCTCCGCTGCCCGAAACCTCCGCATAGCTTTCATTCACCGTTACGGTGTTGGAGGTTTTCTTTGTTACAGTAGCCATCTGCGGCGAGGAGGTATTTGCGGCAATATCCTGTGCATACAGCATGATAACGGCGCTTGTTTCGCTTTCATCAAGCTGTCCGGAAACAGCAAAGCTTCCGTCTGCTCCGGCAAGAACCTCTTCATTTTTACCGTATACGATTCTGCTGCCCGCATCCGCCATTCCGGTTATCGTATATTCGCCGTTTTCCTTGTCGGCGTAGAATACGTCGGAGGAAAGCGCCAGTACGGGCGGTTCTTTATCCATATTCACAAGCAGAAATACGCTTGTTACGTCATTGCCGGAAACAGCGTCAACCTTAAACATCAGACTTCCCTCAAATTCAGGAATTGCAAAGGTATTTTCTGTGTTTTCCGTCGGTATTTCTGCATTGGAATCCATTCTTATTACCTTAAACGATGCGCTACTGTCCGAACCGCTTACCGTCAGGGTGTTGTTTCCTCCGCCGACATACGCATGGTAAACGCCGTTTTCATCGGCGGTACACTCGCTGCCGTTAACCGAAAGCGTTATTTCAACAGGCGTATATTTCGGCAGATATTCTCCCGAGGATTCGGTTTCCCTGCTGTAATACTTTCCGTCCCCCGATTTTTTGTATGCGCGAACGCCGATCTTGTAGGTCTTGTTCGGCAACAGGTTCTCGGCAGCAACCGACTCTGCGGAGCTTCCTTCTTCGTTTACGCGGACACCGTTTCCACCTACTGTGAGCGCCATATCTATAGAGGTTGAGCCATCGTCCAAATCATACCCAAAGCCCGTATCTGTCCATGAACCGTCTTTTTCTTCATAAATTCTCACGGCATAGCCGTCAACGCCGTCTACCTTATCCCACGCGGCATTCATAACCTCGTTTCCGACAGCCTTTATGTTCGCAGCCGCGGGAGCGAGCGGCTCGTTTATATTTTTGTATGTAACCTTTGTGTTAAACGGCTGACTGTCAATGGCAATAAACGCTTCCTCCTCTTCTCCGTCGCCGTTTATATCAGCCGGTTTTTTCATCATAAGAAAGGCTGTTACATAATATTCGCCTGTGGGAGCCAGCGCACCCGATGACGGAACCGGAAGCGTAATGTTTGAGGTATCGCCTATTTCCTGCTCGGAAATCAGATAATCCGCTCCGCCCTCTTCGTTTGAAAAATAAGTGCGGATAACATAAGGCGTATTATCTGCGGCATACTTCACCTTACCGGAAAGCTGATTGCCGTTCAGTGTCAGAGCCAATTTCTCGAACGGCTCAACGGAAAACGCCTTCTCATCGGTAAAGGTCAAATTGCCTGCGTCAACGGTATACTTGCCGCCTTCTTTAAGCCGCAGAAGAGCAAGACGATATTTTTTGCCGTCAGCGTTTGTTTTTTCCATATCTGCGATAGTTGTCGCACTGACATCTTCGTTGGGGTTAAACTCATTGTCGTCGGTCATCCAGTCGATATTAAGCTGGGAGCTATTGTCATTGAAAATCTTCAGGTTGTCTTTGATCTGCTCCTCGGTGAGGTTTCCGTCAAAGGCAAGCACGATATACGGCGCTTCGTCTGTGCCGGCGCTCACTGAGATTTCCGCCCGGCTCATGCCGGTGTTTGCAGGCGCAAGGAGTTTCTCCTCAAGCGCCGCCGTAAAGTTCGCACCGCCGTCTTCCGCAAGCAGAGTCACAACCGGCGTCACACCTTTATCCGCCCAGTTCCATTCGGGCATATAGCCGAGTACCTTAAACTCAATATCCCAGCCGCCGCCCTTGCGGAAGTTGGTCTCCACGATCTTCGGCACGAGCACCCATGCCCGGGCGCTGGCGAACCAGCCGCCCACCTCAGCCACCACGCCGAGGTACACATCGACATTTTGGAAGGCTTGCTTCATACCCTCCTCGACGGTGACGTTTCTGATCTGGAATGCCGTCTGACCGCCTACGATGAGATTGATTTTTCCGATATTAAATCCTTTTCCGGCAAAGACGGGGCTACCTTTTGGAATCTGCAATCTGCCTGCAACCGTGCCGTTTGCACCGATTGCAAGATATACATTATCTCTGCTGTCATTCACACCGCCGAAAGCGCCCAATTCAATAGAAGAGTCAAACGTTATAACGTCTATCTGTTTACTCGGCAGATTTAATGCAAGCTCCTTTGAGCCGCCGAAATAAACGCCTTTATATGTATTGCCTCTATAATCGCGTTCCTGTTCGTTTAATTTTAAGGAATAGCCGAAGCTGTCGATTATCTGCGTCGCCGCTCCTGCGCCTACAAGGTTAACATCGGTCGCTTTTAGTGAAATCTCGCTCGGTCCTATGACAATGTTACCTGTTCCCTCTATAAGATGCAGATAGGTTCCCGCAAGCGCGCCTCTCAGCTTTACGGGCGGAATGGCAAAATAATTGCCGTTTATCGTTGCGGCAAGATCCTTAAAGCCTGCGCCGCCGCCGTTAAGCTGCCCTACCGGAACGGGCGGAACAAGGACGATTCCGGGTGACGCTTTTACAAAAAACCATAGCTCGTCCGGAACGAGAGAACCGTTTTTAATGCGTTCAAGAGCAAGAGAAGCCTCGGTTTCAAACAGGTCAAATGCATTCAGTTCAAGACTGAAGGCATACCGTTCCTCACCCTTAAAGGTATTGACCTCACCCTCAACCTTTGCAAGCTCCAACGCCATCATCTTGGCGGTGTCAAAGCCGCCCTTTGCTTTTACGCCGTTAACCTTAAATTCATACGTCTTTTTGCCGCCTGCCGTCTTTTCCGTTAAGCCGTAGCCCAGCTTTTCAAGTGAAAATTCTGCGCCGTCAAATATTGTTTTGAATCCTATTTCGCCGTTGAAAATGAGGTTGCCGCCCATGTCGGCAGACGCCTTTTCCAGCTTTGCCGTTGCATACGGAATATCAACATAAATGATTGCATCGTTTTTGTCCGGCTCAATATCAAATGTAAAGCCTTCTTTTGAAAGTGTGATTTTTAAAGAGCCTTCCGCACCGCCGCTCGGCTGATAAAATTTGAACGAGGGAGCGTTCAGGTGAACGCCGTGCTGCTCGATGCGTCCGTCCTTGTGAATAATCAGCTTTCCGCCGGCATTTTTGTTCCATGTCGCCGTCACGGAAGGAGTGAGCATTGCGGCGCCGTCCGTAAACACAAAGGAAGAGCCGTTTGTGCTTTCATACTCTCCGCCGATTTGCGCAACGGGGGACGAATTGTATTTCTTTTTCAGCTTTTCAAGCGCAGCGTCATCCGAAACGTATTCAACGGTAATTGCGCCGTTTGACTCAAACGCCGCAAGACGCTTTGCGGAAAAGCTTGCCGATATTTCGTCAGGCTTGGTGGGAAGCTCCTCGCTCATCGTTTTCAGATTGCGATAACCCCACAGATACTGCGAACCGATCGACATTTCCGTATTTCCGTCAATGTCAAAGCCGTTATAGCTTCTGCTTTCCACCCATGTAAGAACAGGACAATCGTGTGGCTTCACGGTAACTACCTGCGGCAGACTTACACGCAGCGGAGTATCTCCGCAGTACACAATATCGAACTTATCGTAGTAATCGGACAGACCGACAAACGGATTTGCCCACGGATATGCGTCTGTGTAAATTTCATTAACATAAACGCCGTCTATATCTCCCCACGAGGTATACCCTTTTGGAACGTGCTTCGTTGACATATCATCGATTTTGCCTGTTACAACCGAGCTTTTCGTTGTTTTTTCGCCGCTTTCGGTTACTGTTGTGCGATCCATCTTAATCGCCGGGCCTCCGGGGCTGTTTGCGGTTTCACCGTGACCCATTCCGGTGAAACCGTTTATCACATACCACCACTCAAAGTAAAAATCATGTCCGAATAAAGCATCGCTGTTCATTTGTATATTCCCAACGGTTGTCAAAACGCCCCAAGCTGTTTTATCCTTTTTGTCAAGACATACAAGCTCGTGATAAACCGTTACTTTTGCCGGTATTATTGTGCCGTGCGGAGTTCCGGGAATATCGTACAGACCTATGTCCATGTTGTAGTCTGCCTTAATTGCGGTATTTTTCCCGTTCGGCGTTTCGGACACAAACTCCGCCTTTTGCAGTGTGACAGACGGATAGGTTGTCTTCTTATTTCCTCCGCCGGTATAAACATTAAATTCGCAGCCGGGGGCTTGAAGATCCTGTGTAAAAACCTCGCCTGTTTCCTTTGCGATTGCCCTCGGAACCGTTGCCGTATAGGTTTGATACCGAAAATCGTAGAAATAAAAGCTTATGTAATCGTTTTGCAGAAGAAGCGTTTTTAAGCCGTTTACTTCAAAGGTAAGCGTTTCGTTTTGCTCGGGTGCCGCAAGAATATTCAGCGGCAGTGCGCAAACGATGATGCAAAGTGATAATATCACCGACACTATTTTTTTGCTCATTTTTGATTCCTCCTGTTTTTAATTTTTATACAAATAACGGTAATCGCCGTTGCGGCTATAAAGGTCACAACGGCTGTCAGCACATATCCGCCCATTCCGTCAATCATCAGAATCGCGCCGCAGTAACCGGCAACCGCCGCACTTTTGTAAAGCTCCGGAATGGAACCGATAGAGTACGCCAAAAGACATGACAGTATCACGCACGCCGCCTTGCAGAAAAGCTCGTTTCGCTTTTCTCTCCGCTCTTTAAGAACGGCAGCCTTTAAGATAACGCATTTCATTCTTTCCGCGTTGGCTTTCACAAAAACACCCCCTTTGCTTTTATTGTATATCTTATAGGTGCATGAAAACCAAAATCTCCCCCTTCGGGGAATAAAAATTTTTGTAATAAAAAATCAAGGTGTAAAAGCCGCGCCTTTTACACCTTAAATAACACTAAATATTCAATTTTTTAAACCCCGTTTTCAAAAACATCAGCAGCACAACCGAGGTTATCGGCACGGCATAGCCTATCTGCCGCAGTATGCCGTCTGTTTTCATAAGCATATTAAAAATCGCGTGAAAGGTTATCGTAACGCACAAAAGTCCAAAAATACCCGCCGCCCTCAACGCCGCCGTCCGACGCCCGAACACCTTCAGACCGTAGCCTATCATAAATGCGCAGGTCACGTGCATCGCGCCGGTGGAAAAACCGCGTATGATTAAATATAGTAAATCTCCCGTTCCGTTCTCCAAAAGATAGCAGATATTCTCGAACGTGGCAAAGCCGATTGCAATGTTAAAGATTATCGACGCGCCGTCCTTCGCGCTGACCTCCATGACAACCATACAGAACAAAAGCGGCAGCAGCTTTACCGTTTCCTCTATAACGGGCGAGATTTCCACCACGGTCGCAACCCCCTCCGCATTGTAAAGCGCCGCAAAAAAAGTGTTCAGGTACGCGGATATAATGCAGCAGACAAAGCCGAGTACGCTGAATATGTAATTTCTTCTGTTGTCGCCCTTTGTGCCTATCGCCGCGAGTACGAACGGCGCAGCAAGACATATAAATATATTCTCTATACTATATGACATATTTTATCCTCCCTGCCCTGTGCAAAGGCTATCAGAATAAGCGCCGGATTAAGTATAAACGTATCGGTCAGAAGATACGGACTCAAAAACGTATTGTCAATCCAGAAATATGACGAAATCCACAGTATATATTCCGCCGCATAAAAAAGCAGCGACGCGTAAAAAATCCACGGCGAATCCGCACGTTCTCCGCGCCTTGAAAGGTATATCCCCTTTGCCGCCAAAAAACCGCACACAGCCATTGCCGTACCCATTAAAACATTTTCAAGATAGCTGCCCCGCATACAAAAGAAAATACACATTATAAATGAAAAAAACGGAAAAACCAAAAACAATAATCTTGTCTTAACCCCGCGCCCGTCGTCAGGCAGCCCCGCCGCAAGCCGCATAGCAAGAAAAATATAAGACGCCGTCCAGCTCAGCTCCGAAACAAAAAACACCTGCGGAGCCGAATCGAACAGCACAAGATACAAAACCCAATATGTAAGACCTATTCCAAAGCTGAGATAAAACAACGCGGTCAAAAGCCATTTATAATCCCTCTTTGCAATCGCCTTAAAGCAGGAATAGCTCCCGCAGGCAAAAACGCAGAAAAGCTGTATCGCATTATCTGTCAGCTCCGCCATTGTTCCGCTCCTTCCTTTTTCTGTTCAAAATATCGCACAGCAGCGTTATAAAAATCCCCAAAAGGAATGCCAGCACGCCTACGACAATATACCCGAGGAAACTGTTATTTGCAAAAATACTTGCCGTACCCGCCGCCGCTGTCCGCTCAAATATGCCGAAATCCATATTCCCCACAAACGCCGACACCGCCGCAATAATTACAATACACGCCGCATAGCCTGATACAATCGCCGCCCTGCGTCTTTTCTCGCTGCGCGCTTTCCTTATACCGTCAAGCCGCTTTTCAAGCCGCTCCATTCTCTCACTCGTTGAACGCACCCTTAATCCCCTCCGTTTCAAGCAAAGGTCTGATTTTCTTCTTTCCGAGCTGAAGCAGCTTGTCCACCTGCTTCACGCTCTTGTGCAAAACCGCCGCAACCTCCTTATAGCTCATCCGCTCAATATACACAAGATACATTGCCTCACGCTGCTGCGGCGGCAGCATATCCATACATTTATACATACGGCTGTTTCTTTCCTTTATCCACACCTCGTCCTCAAAGGTATCCTCTACACAAAACTCCGTTTCACGGTCATGGAAAAGAATATACCGCCTTCTTTTACGCAGGAACATCAGCGCGTGATTTCGCGCCGCCTTGTGTATGTAGCTGTTAAAATTATTTTTTACGTTGGGACGTCTGTCGACAAAATACGCAAAAACCTCTATCAGCAAATCCTCCGCGTCATGAATATTCTTGACATATCCGTTGATATAAAGCGTCAGCCTGTCGCCGTACAGCTCCATAAGCTCCTCAAGCGCTCCCCGGTTGCCCGAAAGATAGTCCTTGTAAAGCATATCCGCATCCATTGTTTGTTCCCCTTATTTTATCTGACCTTCCGAAACCTCTTATTATATTCAGTATATCATATATGCCGACAAAAAGCAACGACTGCGTCTTAAATTTTTAATCCCTGCTTTCCACGCGGCAACAAGTCTGCCGCCGCAAAGCTAAGGCTTTTTATAGATTTTTCAAAAAACTGCCGCGGTGGGAATCTTCATCCCCGTCGCGGCAGAAACCGTTAAAATATTTTTTACTTTCCGCATACCTCGTATACGATTTTCAGCATTTCGTCCTTTTGCTCCTGCATTTCCTTTGCCAGGCGGAACTGTGTGCGGCACCTTACAAGGTTGTGGGTCGGGTACGCAGTACCAAAGTATGTATCACCCTCCAAAAAGTCTGTCAGAAAACGCATACCGCACTCCATAGTCATAAGGTATGCGCTGTACGGCAGCAGTTCCTTCTCCTTCTCGGTCATACGGCTGCCCACGGCGTTGCAGAAGCCGTCCGCATACGCGCGGAAAAGCTCTTTGTCAAAGTGTACCTTGTCAATATCCTTTTCGTCCTCCGCCGCAGTGCTTGCGCCGAAACGTATCGCGTCGCCGAAATCGTAAAGCATCGAGCCCGGCATAATCGTGTCAAGGTCGATTACCACTCTTGCCTTTTTGGTGTTCTCGTCAATCAGAATGTTATTCAGCTTTGTGTCGTTATGAGTCACGCGCAGCGGCACGCTGCCGTCCGCGATTCCTTCGGTAATTTTCGCAAAGGTGTCCGCTCTGTCATTTACAAACGCGACCTCTTTCTCGCAGTCCTTCAGCCTGTCCTTTATATTGCCCTCAACAGCCTTTTTAAAGTTTTCGTATCTGTTAGGCGTGTCATGAAAACGGCTTATCGTTTCATGAAGAACAGACGCGTCAAAGCCGGACAGCTTATTCTGGAAATTTCCGAACGCCGCGCCCGCGCTTTTGAAAACGTCCGCATTCTCTACCGTATCGTATGTTATCGTGTCCTCCACCATGTCATATATACGGAAGTAGCCGCCGTCAGACTCCTGCAAAATATCGCCGTCAAGTGTTCTGCGGAAGTTAAGCGTTTCCTCGTTCACGCTCTTTAAATACTCGGTAACGTTGATTATGTTTTCCATAACCTCGCGCGGCTTTTTGAAAACGTTGCTGTTTATCTCCTGAAGAACATATCTGCCCTTATCCGTAGTGATAAGAAACGTCCTGTTTATGTGACCGTTTCCAAATGGGCGGATATCGCTTACCTCGCCCTCAATATCAAATTTTTTTATAACCTTAAATTCCTCTGTAAAGTCCTTCACGGATATATCCTCCAATCGCATTTTTAAGCTCCTGCAAATCCTCGCGGTATGTAATGCCGTACCATTTGTCCTTGTTCTCAAAAACCTTTATTTTAGCAATGCCCTTGTCGCTTGCATTCTTTATAACTGTGGGAATGAAAAATTCGTCCTTCATAAGGTCCGCCTTTTCAAGGAATTCCTTGTACTCCGCGTCAAGCTCGTCAAAAATATCCGGCGTAAGTCCCCACAGGTTCATGGAAACCGGCGTGTCCGCCGCAAGCTTTACCGTCTTTCCGTCCTTTTCACATTCCATTGTCGGAGCAATCTTTGTAATCTCCTCAATCTCCGCAAGATAACCGTTCTTCACCGTGCAAACGCCGCGCGACACCGTACCGTTCGGGCTGAGCGTATTGGAAAGCGCGTATGCCGTCATCGCATAATCGCCGTTTTTCGCACCTCTAAGGTGGCTCGCAATATCAAAGAACGCGTTGCTGCCGTAGTAGTCGTCCGCATTGACAATCGCAAACGGCTCCTTAACCGCGTTGCGGCAGCAGTATATCGCGTGCGCCGTTCCGAACGGCTTTGTCCTGCCTGCAGGCAGACACGCTGTATCCTGAATCACATACTCCGTATCAATCATTTCGGAAATTCTGTTTCCGACCAAATTGATAAAATCCTCCTTCATATCCTCGCGGACAATAAACACAGCCTTGTTGAAGCCTGCCTTCTTCGCGTCAAAAACCGAAAAATCGACTATCGCACGACCGTCCTCCGTAATCGGCTCCGCCTGTTTAAGTCCGCCGAATCGGCTGCCCATTCCCGCAGCCATTACAACCAATGTTATGTCGTTCATTTAACATACCTCGATTTCTGATTATTTCTGTAAATCACAATATTTATATATTATCATTTAATGGCAAAAATGTCAATCGCAAAGCGTAAAATACATTACCACAGTATAAAAATTTTATATCTTTGTGCAAATTATCCATATGTTTTTGTCACAATTTACTGCCTTAATTTTTACAGTCCTTGTAAAAATTTTATATTTACATTCAATCCTTTTTTTGCTATAATGGGTTTTGGGAAGTGAATTTTAATGAATACATCAAAACTAAGCAAAAAAATCTTTAAAAAAATAACCGCAGCGGCGCTCAGTATTGCCGCGGCGGTTTGCCCGCTCTGCGCATATGCCTCTGTCCTCGGTAGTGCGCAGATTAACGGCTATACCGTGCCGATAGGTAATGGCACATACTTCACTCATGCCGCGTTCTACAGCGACCAAAAAGGCGTAGGTCAGCAGACGGAAAATTACATAACCTACTCTCCGGGCAGCGATGTCATTCCGTCAATCACCAACGGCGCTGCGCTTTACGGCAGCACCACCATTTCAAAGGAGACCTCGCGGCTTGAGGCGGCAGGTTTTGACGTTCTTGGCGGCGCGAATGCCGACTATTTCTCATTTCAGACGGGAGTGCCGATGAGCAACGCCATATCCGACGGCAAAATTCTGACCAAGGACGCGTCCGGACAGGACGCAATCGGCATACTGCCGGACGGCAGCGCGTTTATCTCCTACTTCACGCTAACCTCCGTACTGCGGCGCGAGGACGGCAGCGAAACGAATATATACAATATAAACAAATATCGCCAGCCGTACGCAATTTACATGATGACAAGCGACTTTTCCTCCGAGACGCGCAACACCACGCACGGTATTGACGTGATTCTCGGCTCGGTCGAGGGCGAAATGAAAATCGGCACGACCATGACCGCTGTTGTGGAATCCGTGACCGAAAGTTCCTCCTCCGTACCTATTCCTGAGGGGAAAATCATGATTACGGTTGACGCAAACGCCCCCGCGGAATTCCGCGACCCAATCGCGTCCCTTGCGGTCGGCGAAAAGGTCAGCCTTATCTTCAACGTACTCGGCGATGAGCGTTGGTACAACGTCAAAACGGGCATGGGCAGCGTCGGCGGCAGACTTCTCACCAACGGCGAAATCAATCCAAACCTCGCTGCAGGCGCAGCGCCGCGCACCGCAATAGGCGTTAAAGAGGACGGCAGCATTATCCTCTACACCATAGACGGCAGACAGAGCGGCTACAGCTACGGCGTGCAGCTTAAAACCCTTGCCGCACGCATGAAGGAGCTTGGCTGCACCGATGCGCTGAATCTTGACGGCGGCGGCTCGACCTCAATCGTTGCACAGATGCCGGGCGACAGCTCCGCCTCGCTCATGAACATCCCCTCCGAGGGAAGGGAGCGCAATGTATCAACCTTTTTCTACTTTATAAATCAGGCAAAAAAGACGGGTACCGCGGCAAATCTGCATATTTATCCGCTTATGAACTACGTCTTAAAGGGCGCGTCACTTCAGCTTATGGTGAACGCGACCGACTCCGGCTTCTATCCGTGTGATGTGCCGAGTGACGTCACATTCAGCGTGGAGGACGGCAAAAACAGTACAGTTACGCCGGCAGGACTGTTCACCGCGAACGACAGCGGCGCGGTCACGGTCTACGCAAAGTCGGGCGACATTACGGCAAGTATTCCGATAATCTGTCTTGACTCGCCGACCGAAATCCGCATATCCGACAGCAGAAGCGGCGCGGCGGTCAAGTCGCTGACCCTTAACGTCGGCGAAAGCGTACCCATGAGCGCGGAGGCATACGGCGGCTTTAACCGCTTTATCTCCGTACCTGAAAGTTACACCTGGACGGCAGACGAAAGTATCGGTTCCTTTGGCTCGAACGAAACATATTCCAAAGTATTCACCGCGTCCGAAAACTACGGCGCAGCGGGCAATATCTATATCTCCGCAGGAAGTACAACGGTCACAATTCCCGTAAAGATTAACCCTGCCGATTTCAGCGACCCTTCGGTATATCCGACCGTAGAAATGAGCTTTGACGCGGGGATTTTGCGCGGGCGGGTAATTTCCTCATCGGGCAAGGTGGCAAAGGACGGAATAACCCTACGCGTCGACGGCAAAAAATACGATTTTGAGTACAACGCGGAAACTTACGAATTTACCGCCGAGCTGCCGCCCGATGCGAAGAAAATTACTGTATACGCGACGAACGAGCTTGGAATTTCAAACTGCGGTATGCTCTATACGGGGACTGCGGGCGACATACAAAATCCGTTTACCGACACGCGCGGACACTGGGCAGAAAGTATTCTGAGCTATATGTACGACAAAAAAATAGTAAGTGGTGAAAACATTGACGGAGAGCTGCATTTCAATCCTCAAAAGCAGATGACCCGCTCCGAGTTTGCCGTGATGATATGCAATTTTCTCGGCGCTGACACATCGGCGTACGCAAATGTAAATCTGCCGTATTCCGATCTTTCGTCAATACCCGCATGGGCGCTTAACAGCTTTAAAACGCTTTACTCCATGGGGATAGTCAAGGGCAGATATGTAAGCGAAACCGAGAGCTGTGCCGACCCGCTTTCGCCCATAACGCGTGCGGAAGCGTCAACAATAATCGCGCGGACGCTCCCGAAGGGTTTCTACCGCATAAGCATAAACGTCAGCGACAAAGCAGATATTCCCGCATGGGCGGAGGACGGCATAAACGTGCTTATGAAGCTCGGCGCAATCAACGGCTACTCTGACGGCAGACTGCTGCCGCTCGGCAAAATGACAAAGGCGGAGGCTGCAAAAATTCTGTACTCCATACTCTGATTTTGGCAGAAATCAAATGAACGAAAAAACGTTACCGCGGGCATTGGCTCACGGTAACGTTTTTTTGAATTTCAGAATACCGGTTAAAATCTCTTGCTCCGGCATATCTGCGGCGCGATACCTGCCGCAGATATGCAAAACGCCCCCGCCTCGAAGAAGGCGGGGGCGTTCATCTCATCTTATTTCCAACCAAATGTTGCAAGACCGTATATATACAGAAGAATAATTATCACAGGAATCACATATGTGAAAATCGGACGCATCCAGTCCTTAACCTTCAGACCCTTGCCCTCGTTTGCCTCTGCCTTAAACGCCTGCCAACCCCAGCCGTAACGCTTGTTGCAGCAGAACAGCGCAATTATCAGCGAGCCGAGCGGCAGCAGGTTTGTGCTTACGATAAAGTCCCAGAAATCAAGCCACGCACTGCCCTTAGCAAACGGAACAAATCCCGAAAACATACTGTAGCCGAGCGCGGTTGTCAGTGACAGCAAAAAGATGCCGATTCCGCATATAAGGCACGCCTTGGGTCTGCCCCAGCCGGTCATTTCACGCACACAGGCAACTATGTTCTCGCACACTGCAAGCACTGTCGAGAGTGACGCAAACACCATAAACAAAAAGAACAGCGCACCCCACCAGCGACCGCCCGCCATGTGGTCAAATACGGTCGCCATAGTGTCAAACAAAAGGCTCGGTCCCGCGTTTACCTCAACGCCGAACGTAAAGCACGCCGGAAAGATAATCAGACCGGAAACTACCGCGACAAACGTGTCAAGAAGTACGATATTCAGCGATTCGCTGAGCAGTGAGTGATCCTTGTCAATATAGCTGCCGAAAATCGCCATTGCGCCGATACCCAGACTAAGCGTAAAGAACGCCTGATTCATCGCGCCGACAATGACGTTTCCGTTTATCTTTGATATGTCGGGAACGAGGTAGAACTTTAAGCCTTCCTTCGCGCCGTCAAGCATTCCGCTGTGAACGGCAAGAACTATCATCAGTACAAACAGAATAAGCATCATATATTTGGTCACGCGCTCCAGACCGCCCTGCAAATTAAAGCAGAGTATACCAAACCCCAAAGCCACCGCGACCGCAAGGTATGTTACGTTAAGCGCGGGATTTGTAATCATTGCGCCAAAGCTGATTTCCGAATTTGTTCCCGTAAGAAATTTTACAAAATAGCAAATCATCCAGCCGCAGACAACCGTATAAAACGCCATAAGGCAAACATTTCCCAAAAGCGCCGCATATCCGTGTATATGCCATTTTGTACCGGGTTTTTCAAGCTTTTGATACATCCGCACAGGACTTGCCTGCGACGCACGGCCGAGCGAAAACTCCATTGCCATTACCGGAATACCCAATATAACAAGGCATATCAGATAAATCAAAACAAAAATACCGCCGCCGTACTGTCCGCACATCCACGGGAACTTCCATACGTTGCCGCAGCCGATAGCGCACCCCGCCGAGATGAGAATAAAGCCCAATCTTGAGCCAAGCTTTTCACGTTCCATAACCACAAATTCCCCTTAATTCTCTTTCATATGTAATTTTAATTTAGCCGGATTTTCGTTCCTTCGGGCAGCGCCAAAGCCGATACTCCCGAAGCTCCATGCGCCTGTTCAGGGTCGGACAACCCGATATGCGCAACAAGGCTTTACGCCTCGGCTATCCCTTTTTTCTCGTCATATGCGTAAATCATTTTAAGCACAAGCGGCGTTGCGATTGACGAAATAATAATCAGCAGAATTACCGCCGTAAAATATATCGGCTCCAAAAGTCCCGCCGACAGTCCCTTTTGCGAAACTATGAGCGCCACCTCGCCGCGGGTCATCATTCCCACGCCGATTTTCAGCGAATCTTCGGTACGAAAGCCGCATATCCTTGCCATAAGTCCGCAGCCGATTATCTTTGCAATAAGCGCAACCGCCACAAACGCAAGCGAAAACCACAAAAGCGCCGGGTTAAACGAATCTATGCTTGTTTTAAGTCCTATACTTGCAAAAAACAGCGGCCCGAAAATCATGTACGAATTTATGTCCATTTTCTCCGCTATGTACTCCGAGTCCCTTATACTGCAAAGGATTATACCCGCAACATACGCGCCCGTGATGTCCGCTATGCCGAAGTATTTTTCCGCTATGTATGCCATTGCAAAGCACAGCACAAGACCCAGAATCGGCACCCTGCGCGTATGACGGTACTTTACGTCAAACATTTTGAACAGCTTGTAAATAGCAATGCCGCCGACAAGGGCAAAGACAATGAACAAAAGCGTTCTTATCACAACTCCCGCCGGGTTTACGTCCGGCGACTTAAAGCCGATAACAAACGTAAGAACCATTATACCGATAACGTCATCGATTATCGCCGCGCTCATTATTGTCGTGCCGACCCGCCCCTTCAGCTTTCCAAGCTCACGCAGAGCCTGAACGGTAATGCTGACCGAGGTTGCCGTCATAATCGTTCCTATGAATACCGCCTTGTAAAAGCCCTCGCTGCCCCACGGCTGAACTCCGTAAAAACCCATATAAAGCAGCGCGCCGCCAACCAGAGGTACAAACACGCCCATACACGCCACCAAAAACGCTATTGGACCGGTTTTCATAAGCTCCTTCAAATCGGTTTCAAGACCCGCGGAAAACATTATGATTACCACGCCTATCTCCGCCATTTGCGAAAGAAAGTCGGTCTGGCTTACCAGTCCGAGAATTGACGGACCTATTATCAGTCCCGCTATAATCTCGCCGACAACCTGCGGTGCTTTTACCTTTCTTGCCAAAATTCCGAACGCCTTTGCAGCGATAAGTATTATCGCTATGTCCCTAAAAACCGTATACGCTTCCATTGTCTCCCGCCTCTTGAATAAAATATAATTTTTCTATCGGTTAAAATACCAAATATAAAAAAAAAAACAAGCCTATGCACAAATACTTTGCGATTCCGACAAACAGTGAAATCCAGCAAAACATCCGCGTTTTCTCGGAGTATTCCCTTGCCTTGTCAACACTTCCCGCGGCAAGCTCGGTCTGCGTCATGCCGGAAAATATAATCGATACGATACCAAACGCAGCGCTTCCGAAAACCGTCAGCAGTATTGCCCTTATCATGTATGTCTGTACCGGCTTTTTAACCTCCGCAGCCTTAGGCTGCTCCGCCTGTGACGCCGTGCCCGCCGTCTGAGTCGTTTCCTCGTCTGCCGACTGTACAGTCGTATCTGTCGCATTTACCGAATCCTTAACATCGGCTGTGTCCGCTGCACGAACTTCGTCAGCCGCGCCGTACGCAGCGGCATTTTCGGCTGAGTCCGCAGCATATCCGGCTGTGTCAGAAGTCACGTCCGCGCCGTTTTCCGCGGTATATCCCACCGCCGTGTTCTCTGCCGCGTTCGCCGCATCGGTATTTGCCGTTCTTTCCTTAATGTGATTGGGTATCAGTCCGAAATCGTAGCCGCAATTTATACAACGACCTCCCCGCGCATCATTTAACGCACCGCATTTTGGACAAAACATATGTCTCATATCCTTTCTCATTTTTTGTTAGCAGAGCAAAAATAAGATTTGTTGATTACATAACCCTTCCACCTTCTCTATAATTCGACACAAATTCCTTTTTTCCTTCTTTTTCAAAATATTTTTATTATATAATAAGAAGGGATTTCGAATTTTATCCGAAACCCCGCTGCGCAAAAACTGAAATCCTACCTCACTTTTCCGTTATCTACGCCTTATCCGCCGCCGATAAGCCTTTCGCGCATTATCCCCAAAGCCTTTTTCTCGATTCTTGACACCTGCACCTGTGAAATTCCGAGCATTTCCGCAATCGCGCTCTGCGTTTTTTGCTTGTAATACCTTAGTATTATCACGCGGCGTTCCCTTTCGTCAAACTCCGATATAAGCCGCCGCACAAGGATTCGGTTTACAATCTCGTTTTCGTAATCCGTCTTACATTCAAGCCTGTCCACAAGCGCCTTGCCGCCCTGCGTGTCGCCTGTCGGTGCGGCGTCTATCGACTCCGGGCGCGCGCCCGCCTCCATTGCTGCCGCAAGCTCCTCCGCCGACACGCCGAGCCTTTTCGCAATCTCCTTAACGGTCGGCTCCGCGCCGCTTTCGCGTATCATCGCTTCCTTTACGCCAAGCGCGCGGATTGCAAGCTCCTTTATACTGCGGCTTACCTTTATCATTCCGTCATCACGTATAAAACGCTTTATCTCGCCCATTATCATCGGCACGGCATAGGTCGAAAACCGTACCCCAAAGCTCATGTCAAACTTACGCACCGCCTTTATCAGACCTATGCAGCCTATCTGAAACAGGTCCTCTGCCTCGTAACCTCTGCCCAAAAACCGCCGTGCCACGCTCCACACAAGTCCCGTGTTTTCCTCGATAAGACCCGCCTGTGCCTCCTCATCGCCGTTTCTTGCCGCTTCCAGTCGTGCGTCAAGGCTTTCGTTATATTCCTTTGTATTCTTCGCCGCACCAGATGCAACGCCTTCCGATATTTCCGTGCCGTCTGCGGCTGACGTGTCCGCTGTTTTTACGTTGTATGTCTTGTCACGCACATAAGCACCTCCCATGTCAGACTGCTATGCGTTTTTTCATCTTTACGGTCGTTCCCTCGCCAACGCCGGAGATTACCTCCAAATCGTCCATAAACGTCTGCATTACCGTAAAGCCCATGCCGCTGCGCTCGCTGTCGGGCCGTGAGGTATAAAGCGGCTGCATTGCCTGTGCTATGTTCTCAATTCCCACGCCGCTGTCGCTTACCTCCAGCTCTATGGAATCGCCGATTATTCGGCAGACAACCGTCACAACCCCCTTCATATCCGCATATCCGTGTACAATGGCGTTTGTCACCGCCTCGCTCACCGCCGTCTTTATGTCAGCCAATTCCTCCACGCTCAGGTCAAGCTGCACCGCAAACGCCGCAACCGCCGCCCTCACAAAAGACTCGTTGCAGCTTTTTGCCGGCACCTCAAGTCTCATATAGTTTTCCATTTTTCTTCCTCCTTTGTTACTCTTTTCATTTGTTTCGCCTTAAATCAGACCTGTAAAATGCTTCCCCGTGCCTTTCGGTCAATGACTGCAATCCATTATCTTTTTAAGTCCCGACACCTCCAAAACCTTGTCAACCTGCGGTTTTACGCGTATAATCATCACCTTGCCGCCGCGCGCCTGAATCTGCTTATACCTCCCGATTATGACTCCGATTCCCGAGCTGTCCATAAACGTCACGCCGTCAAAATCCAAAACAAGGTTGACGATGTTCCGCATATTTATCGCGCGGTCAGCCTCCTCTTTCAGCTCCGGCGCACTGTGGTGGTCTATTTCGCCCGCCAGCTTTACTACCAGGGTTGTTCCTATGCACTCCGTTTTTATATCCATCGCTTTCTCCTATCCTTTCCGTGCCGAAAAGCACCATATTAGCCTTATAAACTTTTCCGCGGCTGTCACCGTTCCCGCGGCGTACCGTTTTTCCCGCCCGCGGAAGTGCCGCAGCCGCAATTACTCAAATCACTTACCTCCGTTTCTTCTTCTCTTTTCTTTTGTGCATATCTTTTCATACATATCCTTCTTTAATTTACATTTTTTCCCTGCTTAAATTTAAAGAAGCGTCCGCCAAAAGGCGCAAAAAAAATACAGCCGATAACAATTATCGACTGTATTTTCAAATTTTAAACAAAATCGGATTAAAAACCGCATAAAGCAGCGATTTCAAAAAGGCTTTGATTTTTTAATCACGGGGAATATCGTTTTCAACTTCCGTATTCTTATTTCCCCAAAATCCCGCTTTTGAAAATCGGATTACGCTTTCGCAAAACGCGCGGTACGCGCGCCCCGTCTGCAATGGGTTTACATTTTGGCAATGCTCTCCAGTACCTTTTCAAGCATCGCGCGGTACTTTTCACCCTTTTTGCGTTCTTCCTCCACCACATGAGCGGGAGCCTTGTCGGTAAAACCCTTGTTTGAGAGCTTGCCTTCAACTCGTTTTATCTCGCCCTCAAGCTTTGCTTTCTCCTTATTCAGGCGTTCAAGCTCCTTTTCCTTATCAACCAGCTCGTCAAGCGGCAGGAGCATTTCCGCCCTGTCAACAACGACCGAAACCGAATTTTCGGGAGCCGCCGACTTATCG
>OGRO01001203.1_pt1 | contig 22896 bp, 27 predicted proteins | sample 1553451 | NCBI WGS metagenome assembly OGRO01 (sample SAMEA2580021, study PRJEB22360) | human gut metagenome | reverse complement strand
TATTATAAAATTCAACTTTTTTCATTTTTTGCCACAAAACTCTTTACACTAACAGTATTGCCGGGTGCTACATCCGATACATATAATGGACTTGTAACAGATCAAGGAGGAATATGATGAAGAGTTTTACTTTAGGGAAAATACCAAGAGTCTATTTTGGTGTTGATGCTTTATTAAAAGTAAAAGTAATTGTCCAAGGGAAAGGTAGGTACTAGGCAATTTTTCTCTTTTCGTGTATAATAAAGACAAGAAAAGGAGGGCTTTTATGTTTGTTGATGAAGCGATTGTAGAAGTATTCGCAGGCTCTGGTGGAGATGGCTGTATGGCGATGCGTCGTGAGAAATATGTCGAGATGGGTGGTCCCTTTGGAGGAAATGGTGGCCATGGTGCTGATATTGTTTTTGAAGCAGATGAAGGATTAAATACTTTACTAGATTTAAGATATCAAAAACAGATTAAAGGTCCTCGTGGAGAGAACGGAATGGGAAAGGGCATGCATGGCAAGAGTCGAGATGCGGTAATTGTGAGAGTTCCTGTAGGAACTGTTGTTACTGATTTAGAAACAGGAGAAGTGCTTGCTGACTTAACCAAAAATAAAGAACAGAAAGTGATAGCCAAAGGAGGTCGTGGTGGTCGTGGAAATATGGCACTTGCGACACATTCTAATCCTGCTCCTAGTATTTGTGAGAATGGAGAACCGGGAGAACAGAGAAAAGTCAAAGTAGAATTGAAATTACTTGCCGATGTTGGATTAGTAGGACTTCCAAGTGTTGGGAAATCAACCATTATTTCTATGATTAGTGCTGCAAAGCCAAAGATCGCGGAATATCATTTTACAACACTAAAACCGAATTTAGGGGTGGTTCGTGCCTCTCGTCATCGTTCTTTTGTTGTTGCTGATTTACCAGGGTTAATTAAAGGAGCTTCTCTAGGAGAGGGACTTGGAGATCGATTCTTAAAACATATCGAAAGAACAAGAGTCATTGCTCATGTCATTGATATGGGTGGTTATGAGATGCGTGATCCCTATGAAGATTATCAAACCATTCAAGAAGAGTTAAAGAATTTTAAAGAGAGTTTATTAGAAAAACCACAGATTATTATTGCAAATAAAATGGATTTAGAAGGTTCGAAAGAAAGATTAGAACAATTTAAACAGAAAGTAGATTTACCAATCTATGAAGTCAGTGCAGCAACCAATCAGGGGTTAGATCAAGTTGTGGAAGCTCTTGCTGATATGTTAGATCATATTCAAAAACAACCATTAACAGAACAACAAAAAGAAAAGAAACATGTTGTTTATCGTTATGTCAAAGAAGAACCATTTACCATTACCAAAGAGAATGATACTTGGGTGATTTGGGGAAAAGAAATTGAACAGTTTGTCCGTAAGATGAATTTTACAACAGAAGAAGCTTTCTTACGTTTATCTCGTAAGTTAAGATTGTTAGGAATTGAAGATGAGTTAAGAAAGCGTGGAGCGAAGACAGGGGACTATGTTCGTATATTAGATTTAGAAGTAGAGTATGAAGAGTAATACTCTTTTTCTATAAAGAGAGGATGAGTGTATGAAAACGTTACAAGAGATCATTGAGGAAAGTGAGAATATTGTCTTTTTTGGAGGTGCAGGAGTATCGACTGCTAGTGGAATTCCTGATTTTCGTAGTAGTACGGGTCTTTATCATAAGTATCCATACCGAGCAGAAGTGATGTTATCGCATACTTATTTTATGCATCATACGGAAGAGTTTTTTCAATTTTATTTTCAGGAGATGATTCATAAAGAAGCAAAGCCAAATGCCTGTCATAAGAAATTAGTAGAGTTAGAAAATTGTGGGAAGTTAAAGAGGATTGTAACCCAAAATATTGATGGTTTACATCAAATGGCTGGAAGTAAGCATGTTTTGGAGTTACATGGTACGGTTTTAAAGAATACTTGTATGAAGTGTCATAGGAAGTATTCGTTGGAAGAAATAGAGAAGTGTCACATTTGTTCTTGTGGGGGAGTGATCAAACCAGATGTTGTTCTTTATGAGGAACCACTTCCAGATGGGGTGTATGAAAAAGCGATCAATGCGATTACCAAGTGTGATACATTGATTGTAGGAGGAACTTCTTTGGCGGTTTATCCGGCGAGTCATCTTGTGGATTTTTTCCATGGAAAGAATTTGGTTGTGGTGAACAAAGATACGACTTCTCTCGATGAGAGAGCAACACTTGTGATCCATGATGACATTGCTAAAGTCTTTGCAAAGATTACGGTTTAGCTGTCTATCGTACTTCTGGTTGTCTAGGAATGTAAACAAACCAAATAACTATGGATCTATTCTAAAGAGAAAGAAACACAAAAAAACAGACTAGTTAGTTTGTCTGTTTGATTCTTTCTCCGACTTGAAAGTCGGTAAGACCAACTGGGAACTCATAGGTTCCATATCCTTTTTTATAGAAGACAATACGCCATGGTTTTACTTGTTTCTTACAATAGAGAATGATGTTATTATAATCGACGATATATACATCAACTGGAAATTTCATGAAGCAAGTGTGAATGCTGTGACATTTTGGAAAGAAAAGTCCATAGTCTTGTTTTTTCTTTCTCATAAATCCAAAGAAGCGATCTTGAAAGCTCATACAGACTTTTACTGTGAGCTTTTTTTCTTTACTTAATATTTTCATTTTTACCACCAAATTTATCATAACATACAAAAAGTGAATTGACAAACCTTTGATTTCGTTATAAACTAATAATATAGAGAATAGTATTGGGAGGGTCACATGAATAGATTAAATAAAAAGGGACAAGCATTAGTCGAATATCTTTTAATTATTGCCGTTATTAGTGTTATTGTAGTAGGGATTGTAAGAGTATTAGGTGGCTACTTACAAGATTCTATGACCAAATCAAGTTGTAATTTAGTAGATAAAGTATATGTAGAAGGTTCTAAACCAGGAGAAGGAACTTGTGTTGATAAATAGGGGAGTATCCCCTTTTTTCTATGTGGTAAAACTTTTACCACAATTTCCCATAAAGTTATGGTAATTTAACCATATTTTTTTTTTACAATGAAAGAGAAGGAGGTGATAAGAATAAGAAAATTGAAAAAAACAAATTAGAACTTACAAAATGATAATAATAGATAGAAAAAAATACTCCTAAAATAAAGTGAAAGGACAGTGGTAATGTAGAAAAAGAAATGAAGATTTGATATAATACTATTGTTGAGGTGTTATTATGTATAAGATTTGCTTTGTAGAAGACGAGAAAGACCTGAATGATTTAATGAAAACCTATTTAGAACGCGAAGGTTATGAAGTACTAAACTTCTATGATGGACAAAGCGCGCTTGACTATGTAGGAAATACGGTTCACTTATGGATCTTAGATATTATGTTAGGTGATTCTGTCAGCGGTTATGATATTATCAAAAAGATTAGAGAAACAGACACGACAGTTCCAGTGATTTTTACATCCGCAAGAGATCAAGACCTGGATAAGATTATTGGACTGGAGTTAGGAAGTGATGATTATGTAACAAAACCTTATTCCCCTAAGGAACTTGTGTTACGTGTCAACAACATCATGAAACGTGTTTATTTAAAATCGACAGAGAAAGTAACGTATGAGAATTACATCATTGATTTAGATAAGAGAACAGTTTCTGATGGTGAGAAAGAGTTATCTCTAACAACATTAGAATTCGACTTATTAATGATGTTTTTACAAAATCGCAACAAGTCATTTTCCAGAGAAGATATCTTAGAAACTGTATGGGGACCAGATTATTTCGGTAGTGATCGTGTGGTAGACGATTTAGTAAGAAGACTTCGTAAGAAGATGCCAAACATTCATATTAATACATTATACGGATACGGGTATCGTTTCTCATGAAAAAGAAGTTAAGTTATGACTTAAATCGTCAATTGATATCGATTGGAATTCTTATTTGTGGGATTATCTTCATTGCCCTTGGTATACTCCTCCCAAGAGTATTGATGCCTATTTATGAGAATAATATCTATCAATACTTAAAACAGCCACTAGAACTCATCGATTATGAGATTGGAGACAATGAAATTGGTAGTGATGTCGCATACCTCTACATTACAGACCAAAAAGAAGTTGTTTACTCCGATAATTTCTCCAAAGTGATCAACGCAGAACCGGAAGATATTTTAGATGAAATTGTACAGGATTACGGTAAGTTTCAGTACCGTGGTAAGACTTATTATTACAATACCTCTTATAATAAGTTTGTAACCAAAATATCTTTGACTGATGATACTTATATCACAGAAATGAGAAAAGATATACTATATACTATATTTCCTATTTTATTAATCACATTACTAATTATATCTGGATTATTACTCCTATGGTCTAGAAAATTAGTGAAAAAAATTGAACATCTAAAACAGAAGGTTGATAATTTATCGAATGATGATTATGATGACACCTATACATATGATGAAGATGATGAATTAAAAGCACTGTCTGTTGCAATCGACAAAATGCGTGATAGTCTGAAAAAACAAGAAAATTATAAAAATCAAATGTATCAAAACATATCGCATGATTTTAAAACTCCTCTCACTGTCATAAAATCATATATAGAAGCGATTAAAGACGGGATACAAACTGTTCCTCAAGGTTTAAAAGTCATTGAAGAACAAGTAACAAAATTAGAATTAAAAGTACACTCCTTACTATATTTAAATAAACTAAATTATTTTAAAGAAAGAAAAGACTTAAACGTAAAAGATGTCGATGTAAGAAAAGTAATTGAAAACTCGGTAGAAAAGATGAAAAATATTAGGCCTGATGTCAAATGGACTGTTTATACTCCGAAAACAGAAACCATTATGAAAGGGACCTATGATATGTGGGAAGCAGTGGTAGATAATATCTTAAGTAATTTCGTAAGATATGCGGAAAAAGAAATTAAAGTTACGATAAAAGGAAGTAAAATTACGTTTTATAATGATGGTCCAAAATTAGATGAAAAAGAACTAGAAAATATTTTCTCACCTTATAAAAAAGGAATTAACGGTCAGTTTGGACTAGGACTTTCTATCGTACGTGAAACACTTGCTTTCTGTGGTTATGAAGTGACTGTAAGAAATGAAAAGAAAGGAGTCAGTTTCATGATTCAATAAAAAAGGAAGGGTTGCCTAAATGGATCTCTTCCTTTTTGCTTGCTTTAAAAAAGATGTGGTATACTATAATAGAAGGTGATAAACAATATGAAAGAAAAAAATATAATCGGAAATTATGAATCTTTAAGGACATTAGATTATGAAGAGATGAATGAACATTTAGATCAATTACAAACATTTACGGAACAAGCTCCCATTGGTTATACGACTTTTCATTATCCCATTCGTCATTTTACTTATGGGACAGGGGAGAATCATGTCATTTTAACGGCTGGAACACACTCCGTTGAATTGATTACCAATTGTTTTTTAATTCACTTCATGGAAGAACTAGATCAAAATCCCAATCTCGTTGATCCCAATCTTTTTACACTCCATTTTATTCCTATTTTAAATCCTGAAGGGACAATTATTTTAACGAGTGCTTTAAGAACTGTTATTCCTCGTACTTGTACTCCTTTTTACGAAGAACTCACTTGTCTTCAATACTATATGAATTCTAGATTAGAAGATGAATATGCACTAAAAAGAGAAGATCATGGGAACAAATTACAAATGCAGATGTTTCGTTATGCGGATGCGAATTGCATTGATCCAAAACACAAAGAACTAAGGAAGTCTGTTCAAAAAATGATCACTTCTCTTCCTGAAGGAGTGATGATTGCCTGGTCAAGTAATGGAGTAGGGGTAGACTTAAATGCGAATATAGAACATCCTCGTTATGAAGAAGAAGTGTTGAAAAAGATCCCAGTTTATCACGAGTTACGATTGAATCAGATCTCTAAAACGACTCCTGGACCAGTAGGATGTCCATTTCGTGGAGATACGTTCTCATTAGAACCAGAAAATCAAGCATTACTCAATTTTTATCACGATTTAATACAAACAGAAAAGGTAGTAGGCTCTTTGATTTATCACGCATGTGGAAATCAAATTGTCTATTTGGATGAGAAGTATGGTATTTCTAAAGAAGAAGCAGAATATAATCGCAAGATTGCCCTTGCTTATCAGGAAATGACAAAGTATGATGTTCTTGTCCAAAGTAGGCCAACTACTATGGATTATATCTTAAAAACAAAATTACCAGGCACCATTCTAATTGAACTAGGTGATATTCGTTCTACACCCTTTTCTCAATTTATCTCTTGTATCCACTCTGTTTATGACCATATTTTAGAAGACAATCAAAAAGCAATTGTAAAAACAATTCACACTATGGCTCACACCATAAAACGATAGAGGAAAAAATGGAAACCTCTTTTTTTTTATAGAAAAAACATGTATAATGAAACTAATGGGATGGTGATAAAATGGGAAGTATGTTGAGCGATTTAAAAAATCAATCCAAGAAAATCTTAGCCAATTATTTATACCCAAAATATGTCTATATTCCTCTAGCAAGTGGAGGGGATGAAGATATTACCACGTTCGTAAAAAAAGGGGACTATGTTTGTATTGGAACCATTATTGGAAAAAGAAAAGAACCAAACAAGATTTCCATTCATTCTAGTGTCTCAGGATATGTCGTAGGGTTTGTAGAAAAATATGATTATCATGGGAAGAAAGTTCGTTGTGTAAAAATAGAAAATGATGGAAAAGATACGTATTTAGAAGATCTTCCGTATCAGAAAAAAATAAATCAATATACAAAAAAAGAATTCTTAGAAACGATTTTAGATACAGGAATTGTAGGGTTAGGAGGAGATGCGATTCCTACTTATATAAAATACAATACCGATAAGAAACTTACAACACTCATCGTGAATGCGACAGAGTGTGATCCATATGTCAGTTCAGATACTGTTTTATTTATGGAAAAATGTGAAGAGATTTTAGAAGCAATTGATGCCATTGTAGAGATCAATCATATGGAAGAAGCAGTGATTGCGGTTTCTAAAAAAAATACTGGTTTAGTTCATAAAATCAATAATTATATTGGCACTTATTTAAATATTCGTATGAAATTAGTAGAAGACCATTATCCGATTGGTTGGGAAAGAACGCTTGTAAGAGAAATTTGCCATACAAACTATAAAGAAATCCCAATGGAAAAGGGAATTGTTGTGAATAATGTCGCAACGATCTTTGCAATATATGAAGCATTAAAATATCATAAGCCATTGACAGAACGAATTGTAACATTTAGTGGGGAAGGATTTCAAAAGCAATATAATGTCAAGATAAAAATAGGAACTCTTGTCAAAGATGTTGTAGAAGCTATGCAAGGATATTCTGAAGAAAACGTTGTTTTAGTTGCTGGAGGTGCGATGAGAGGAAAAGCAATTGCGAGTGACGAACTTGTTTTATCTCCTGAGATCAGTTGTGTTTTAGCTCTCATTCCAACGGAAGTAAAACAACCATTACCATGTATTTCTTGTGGCAAATGTATCATGCGTTGTCCTGCAAAATTAAATCCAATTTTAATCAAAGATGCTTATCAGAAGAAAAATAAAAAATTATTAGAACAATTAGAAGTAGAGCGTTGTATGGAATGTGGTTTATGTTCTTACATTTGTCCTACCCATCAAAATCTTCGCGAAGATATGATTGAAATCAAAAAATGGTGGAAAGGGGGAAAATCATGAAACAGAAAGTATTACAAATAGGGCCTTTTGTGAAAAATGATCAAGATGCGACAGGAATGCAAAAAATACTTGTGATTTCCTTACTTCCATTACTTTTCTTTGCCTGGTTTAAAAATGGAATTTATCCATATCTACATGGAAACATGACTACATCTGAAATGGTATTTCCTTTGTTATTGATCTTTTGTAGTGTCGTTCCAGGACTACTTGTTTACTGGCTTGGAAAACAGATCAAAAAAGAAAAGGGAACACAGTATCATTGGCTAGAACTGTTATCACTTAGTTTTATATATGCTTGTTTATTACCAATGCAAGCCTCCTTAATCGTTGTAACAATTGGTAGTATTCTTTTATCAGTTATAGAACTTATCGTTCCAAATCATAAACTTGGAAATCCTACAATCATCAGTATTTTATTTGTTCTTCTTATTACCTTTGTGATACAGGGAGGAACTTATTTAAATACTTATGAAGTACAAAACCAACTACCAACATCTAGTACGATGATAGAAAATAACAATTTAAAAGGATATAGCTCTTTAGTAACACCTTTTGGTAGTATTATGGATTTCTTACTAGGTAGTGTCCCAGGAGCAATTGGTACAACATCTAGTTTATTACTTGGTATATTATTTCTCTATTTGTGTTATAAGAAAAACATCAAATGGGAGATTACAGTTACTTATTTATTGACCATATTTGGAATGAGTACTTTTATTGGTATGTTCTCAGGCCTTGGATATTGGTATCCTATTTATTTGATCCTGAGTCATAGTATTTTATTTTATTCCATTTACTTGATCACAGATTCCAAAACAAGTCCCATGACTCCTATTGGAAAAGTATTATATGGACTCTTGCTTGGTGTTGTAACGATTCTTTGTAGTTACTTCTTACCATTTGAAATCAGTAGTCTGATATCCATTTATCTACTTAGCTTTTTATCTTCTTTCTTAGATCGCATAGGATCCATTTCTCGATTTCATTTTGAAAAGAGTATTCCTTATTTTATTGCCCTTTGGATTTTTATCTTTGGACTCAGTGTTTGGATTGGAACAAATTATCAAGTATAAAAAAAGAGAATCGATATCGGATTCTCTTTTATTGATTTAACATTTTTTTCAAACTTCTAAGTTCTCTTGCACTCACACGAACTGATTTTCCGTTAATTGTTACTTTTTGTAAATTAACTCCTTGTTTTTTTCTAGTTGCATTTAAGGCATGACTTCTAGCATTTCCAAACAATGGTTTCTTTGCTGTTACATTTTTTGCCATAATATTCCTCCTTAACTTTTTTTAAATCACTGCATTTAACTTTACCATATTCTCTTTGTAAAGTCAAGTATTGCTTACTCATCATATACTTCTTGTTTTAATAAATCCATATTTTGATTCATGATTGTAATATAATCTTCATGATTATTACTATCTTCTTCTGAAATATTAGATAGTGTTTTTAAGGTTAACGTTTCAACTCCTGTTTCATCGACTAGTGTTTGAATCGTCTGATTCATCTCTTCTCCTTCTTTTAAGAAAATGTAATCAATTGCTCCATTTTCAATCAGATTTTCTACATCTACTACTGTTTTATCGGTTAATTGATCATTTTCCTCTAGAGAAATTACGGTATAACCATATTTTTCTAAGAACCGAAATAAGTCACTTGAAACAACGATTGTATTATTAGAACTACTTTCTGCGATTGTTTTTAAATTCGCATCTAAAGTAGAGGCTTCCACCTTTAGCGTCTCATATTGTTCATCAATATAGTTTTGTAAATAACGATCTGTAATATATTCTTGTAATCCATCTTTTACATTCTTTGTAAGCATTAGAAAGTTTGATGGATCTAACCATAATTCTTCTACATCATTGGTATATTCCATACTCTGTGAAGTATCAATAATTTTAATGTTTTTATTGTAGTCAAATAGTGGAACAACATAGTCTTTCTCATTGGATAAACCATTAAAGATATAGAGACTAGAATCACTAAAATCACGAATTTGTTTATCAGTAAGTTCATAATTGTTAATATCAACTTCTCTTGGATAAATGCTTTCAATTGTACTATATTCTCCATATAATCTTTCTACAATATATTGAATCGGGTATGAAGTCGTTGTAATCTGTACATTTTCCAAATCATCCCTTTTAAAACAACCTGTAAAAAGAAAAACACCAATACATAGAAATGTGAATATGAGCTTTTTCTTCATTTTCTTACTTCCTTTCCATCTTTTTTCGGTAGAGGATCATATCCTCCAGGATTCCATGGATTACACCTAAGAATTCTCTTAAAACCCAACCAAGACCCTTTCCAAACGCCATAACACATGATTGCTTGTTTCGTGTACTCACTACATGTCGGTACAAATTTACAATGACCATGGCTAGAAAGAGGCATGTTTTGGTATGCCGTAATTAATTTCAATATCCATTTTCTCATACAGTAATATTATACAAGAAACAAATGAGAATGTAAACCAATCTCGTTTTTCTTGTCATTTCCTTTTTCATTCATTATACTAAAAATAGAGGTGAGGCTTATGCGATTGAGTGAACATGCCAAGAGATTAATGATTATCCATAACTTTAGTGGTATTTTACGAATTTTAATTGATACTTTTTTTAGTATCTTTATTTTACAAACGTGTGGAATGAATGCAATGTTATTTTTTTATGTGATTGAGAGATTATTATTAGGAGGTATGTTTGTATTTCTATCGCATACATTTTCTAGTAAAGAGTATGTTGTTTTTTATCGGATTGGTATTTTTATTCAATTTCTTTTTTTAGTTTTGTTACTCACATTTCAGAAAGAATTAAATTCCTATCTCTTTCTTTTAGCCTTGATTCAAGGAATAGGGGAAGGATTTTACTGGTTTTCTTACAACATCATGGTACATGAATTTAATGATTTAGATCAGAGAATACGTTATATTGGATATTCCAATACGTTTTCTAAAATCATGAATATGATTGTTCCAATCACCCTTGGATCTTTGATTACTTTAGGATCTTATCAACTGACGTTTTGTTTATTAACAATTTTGTTATTTTTCTTATTTCTTTTCTCTTTCCACTTAAAAATCTCAATGAGGCACCATAAAGTTTCTCTGTTATCCTATTTAAAGAAGGTAAAAAAAGAACCATTATTAAAACATGCATATTGGGAAGCTTTCTTCGAAGGAATGAGCAAAGATTCTCTTAATAATATTGTATTACCGTTACTTATCTACTTTTCTTTTGGAAGTGAGTTTTCTCTTGGAATATTAAAATCATTCTTTTCACTTATCGCTGCTCTTGTATCCTATGTAATAGGGAAAAGATTACTAGGACCACAAATTATGAAATATACAGTATTTTCAGTTTTTGGCATTTTTATCTCTTGTTTTCTTTACTTTATAGAAGTAAGTCCAACAACGATTCTTTTATATAATATTTTTTATCATCTACTCAGTCCCATTCGTGATTTTGGATTCGAACATTATGCTCACAATATGATTGATATTGCCCATGTAAAACAGGATTGTGTTGAACATGTTGCTTTCAGAGAAGTAATATTAAATATTGGAAGAATTTTCTCCTTTTTCTTGATTTATTTGCTTGTAAATCTGTTAGGATCCAGTGATCATACTTATCTTCTTTTGACTTTGATCTTGACGCTTCCACTTTTACTCATTATCTGGAATTTAGGAAAAATCGAAAAACGCGTGAAAAAACTCTTGGGACAATCTTAGGGTTGTGATACAATAGATGTGGTGATGTTGCGTGGAAACTTTAAAAAAATATCATATTCAAACAAACAATCCAGAACTCTATGAAAGAGCATTTACCCATACTTCTTATGCAAACGAGATGGGAACAGAAAGTTATGAACGCTTAGAATATTTAGGAGATGCGGTATTAGAACTTTTTGTAAGTAACTATCTTTATCATAAAGAAGATATGGAAGAAGGAGAAATGACAAAGAAACGAAGTCATCTAGTATGTGAAAATGCACTCTTTTTATATTCTACAAGACTTGGACTCAATGATGATTTGAGACTAGGGAAAGGGGAGTTAGAAAATGGAGGAAAGTATCGTAAAGCGATTGTTGCTGATATCTTTGAAAGTTTTCTAGGTGCCCTTTACTTAGACAAGGGGTATCAAGAAGTTTCTTCTTTTATGGAAACTTATATTGTTCCTATCATGGAAGATGAATCGTTAGATTTCTTTGATGATTATAAGTCTATCTTACAAGAACAAGTACAGACTGATAAACGTTCTTTAGAGTATATTGTAACAAAAGAATCTGGACCAGCACATCATAAAACATTTACAGTGATTGTAAAAATAGATGATATGATTTACGGAGAGGGAGTTGCTCATTCCAAAAAAGAAGCAGAGAATTTAGCTGCCAAAGATGCTCTGTCAAAGTCATGTCGTTAAAAAAAGAAGAGGAGTGAAACAATGGGAAGAGCTTATGAAGTAAGAAAAGCAAGTATTCAAAAAACAGGAGCAGCCAAAGCAAAACTATATTCCATGTATGCTCGTGAAATTTACCAAGCAGCCAAAACAGGTGGTGTAGAGTTAGAAAGTAATAGTGTTTTAAAACGTCTTGTAGAACGTGCTCATAAAGAACAAGTACCAAACGATATTATTAAAAGAGCAATTGATAAAGTCAATAGTGGTGTTGATGAAGCTTATCAAACAGTTCGTTATGAATTATTTGGCCCAAGTGGTTCTACACTCATTGTAGAATGCTTGACAGATAACGTGAATCGTTCCGTAAGTGCTGTCCGTGCAGTTGTCAATAAATGTCATATCAAAATGGGTGCGATTGGTAGTGTTCTTTATATGTATGAGAATTTGGCTATTTTAGGAGTCAAAGGATTAGATGAAGAACAAGTTATGGATGCCTTTATCGAACATGATGTTGATTTTAAAGATATTGAAAAACAAGATGATCTATTACTCATTTATGGAGATCCGCAAGATCTTTACAGTATGAAAGAAGCTATCCATACTATTGATCCAAAACTTACTTTTGAAGTGGATGAAATTACTTGGCTTGCGAAAGAAAAAGTGACTCTTACAGGAGAAGACCTAGAAACATTTGAAAGAGCCCTTCAATTATTAGATGAATGTGAAGATGTCAATCATGTTTATCATAATGTCGCAAATGAAAAGGAGAACTAAGCGTTCTCCTTATCTCTTGTGAAAAAGTTGATTCACTGGAACTTCTAATGCTTTTGACAATTTTAAAATAGAAGTCAGTGTTAAATTCTTATACTCTTTACAAGATTCAATTTGTTTGATGTAAGAAATGGATAACTCCGATTTTTCCGCTAGTACTTCTTGCGTAAACCCTCTCTCTTTCCGGTAAGCTTTAATATTATCGCTAAATACAGCATACTGACTTACCATTTCTAAATTCGTCATAATACACATCCTCCAAATGGTAATTTTTTCCAAGTACTCCAAATTAATTTTCTCACATTTATTTTACAATTGCAGTACACTAATGGTAGACTTTGTGCTCGAAATGTGTTATAATGTGTCTGAAAGGGAGAGAAGTAGTATGTACCTAAAATTAAAAGAATTAAGAAAAAAGAAAAAATTAACTGCTAGAGAAATGGCAGAAAAGCTAGAAATTAGCAAGCCTTTCTATTGCCAAATTGAAAATGGTAAAAGAAGACTTACTTATGATATGGCTGGAAGAATCGCACAGATTTTTAAGAAAAAACCAGATGCGATTTTCTACGAGGATCATATCAATCGTGAAAAATAAGATATCAAAGTTTCTATTTGATATCTTTTTTTGTGCTTTTCTCTCACAAAAGAGGTTTTCTATGGTATACTGATAGATGGAGGTGGGAAATATGGCTGTTGTAAAAATAGAAGAGATTGCGAATGTGGTAGGAATGGATTCCTATCTAGCAAGTCTTTCTTTAGATGAGAAACAATTGAAACTGATAGAAGTGACTCCTGAAAATCAAGATTTAAAATTCACTTATCACTATGATTCTTTGACGATACAATTTGTTTTGACAAGAAAAAAAGAAGTGAAATTGAAAACTTGTAGTTGTCTTCAACCAAATTGTGGGCATTTAGCCCTTGCTTTAAAACATGCCTTTTCCCAATTTGATACCTTGTCTTTTCCCAAAGAAGAAGATCGTTTTCAAGAACTTTTATTTCGCACACTAAAGACGAAAAAGAACAAAAGAGAGATTGAATTAGAAGTTGAATTAAAACAGATTTCTACTGCTCCTATTTATGAGTTAAATTTAAAGATCGGAACAGATAAGAAGTATGCACTAAAGAAAGTATTAATTCCATTTTTATTAAATTATCAAAAACCCAATTATGAAATCACACTGGGAAAGTATTTTACTTATGATACCGATCAGTATTGTTTTTCAAAACAAGACGAAAAAATCCTTCACTTCACAAAGTTATATATTGAATTAAAGGAGCAGGGTGGACTCTCTTCTTTTTACCAGAGTTCTTCTAATATTATTTTAAAAGGAGATTTACTAGCGACTTTTTTAGGATTATTAAAAGGCAAGGCATTTACACTTGTTACTGCCCGTGAAATATTACCTCATATACAAATACAAGAACAATTTCAACTTCCAATTACGGTGAAAAAAGAAAAAGATGCATTTACTCTTCGTTTTCCAGTATCTTCGATCGAACCGATTCTTTCAGATTATACCTATTTTCTCTATCAACGATCTTGTTATCACGTATCTAAGAAAACAGCTTTATTTTTAAAGACAATGGTAGAAAATGAACGAGAAGATGTGACAATTACTAAGGCTTTTTATAAAGAATTTGCCAATGAGTTTTTAGAATTATGTACTTCACTAAGCGAAGAAGTACAAGACGCATTAAAAGATCATTTCTCCTTTGACAAACCTCATTATAAAATGTATTTTGAGAAGCGAGAGGATGATATTGTGTCCTTTGTGAAAGCCCAATATTCCAAAGAAGAGATCAATATTTTAAGCCCTAGAAATTATATTCAAGATATTTATGTTACACGTTTGTTAGAACAGGAAGAACAAATGATTCAAGATTTAAATCGTTATGGATTTCAAACACTTCCAAAAAAGGGAATCTTTGTCTTAAAAGATCCAGAATTATCATGTGCTTTTTTACAAACAGGACTTTATCAGCTTGCGAAAAAGTATGATATATATGTTTCTAATCAGTTAAAGAAAACAAAAATTCACAAGAAAACTTCTGTAAAAAATACGTTTCAGATCGGTACGGATGGGATTATGAGTTATCAGTTTTCAATTGATGGCATTGATCCAGAAGAGGTTACAACGCTTTTAAAGAGTCTACAACAAAAAAAGAAGTTTTATAAAATGAAGTCAGGAGATTATTTATCATTGGAAGGAAATGAAGGCCTTCAGTCTGTTTTAGAAACTCAGAAGAAATTAGCAATCCCCCTCCAAGCGATGGGAGAGGGAAGTGTTGTTATACCGAAGTATCAAAGCTTAAAATTACTTTCATTTTCGGGAATGGATTATTATCAAGTGGATCAGAATATTCAAAAACTTGTTCAACAGTTTGAAGATTATAAAGATCGTAAGATCCAGTTTACAGAAGAAGAAAATAAGGTTTTAAGAGCATATCAGAAAGTAGGGGTACAATGGATGTATACGATTTCTGAATGTGAATTTGGGGGAATTCTTGCGGACGAGATGGGATTAGGAAAGAGTATTCAAACGATTACTTATATGCGCCATCGTTTCTTAGAACAGAAAGATCCTGAGATGAAAATGCTGATTGTTGTTCCGACTTCTTTGATTTATAACTGGAAGGAAGAATTTCAAAAGTTTGGAAAAGATTTAAAAATAACAATTGTTAATGACACAAGGGCTAAAAGAGTTCAAAAACTACGGGAAAAGAGTCAAGTTTATATTACTTCTTATGGCTTGCTACGTCAGGATATCGATTTATATCGAGAAATGTCATTCGATACTATGGTATTAGATGAAGCCCAGAATATTAAAAACCCAAAGTCTGATACAACCCTTGCGACCAAAGTAGTCAAGGCACGTGTGAAATTTGCTCTAACGGGAACTCCACTTGAGAATTCCATTTATGAATTGTGGAGTATCATGGATTTTATTATGCCAGGATATTTAGGAGACTTGAATACATTCCGTGAGACTTTTGGCGATGAGAATGACTATACAGAATTAAATCATCAAATTCGTCCCTTTATTTTGCGTAGAAGAAAGAAGGATGTATTGAAAGATCTGCCAGATAAGTTAGAAAACAAAGTCTATGTGGAATTAAGTGAGGAACAAAAGGCACTTTATCTTTCTGAGTTAGAAAAAGCAAAGAAAGAAATTCAGTTATTAGAAGAACAAGGAACAGTTTCTCAAAACCAATTCTTTATATTATCGCTTTTGACACGATTACGACAAATCTGTATCGATCCCAATTTAATATTTGAAAATTACCACGAAGTGAGTAGTAAATTTATCACCTTGTTACAAATTGTAGAAGAATTAATTCAAAATCATCATAAAATATTAATCTTTTCACAATTCCCATCTGCTTTGAGAAATCTCATACCACTGTTAGATGGACGCAAAATCACTTATCATTATTTGGATGGTGCGACCAAAGCGGAAGAACGTTTGAATATGGTTCATCAATTTCACGAGGATGATGTTCCTGTCTTTTTGATCTCCTTGAAAGCAGGGGGAACAGGACTAAATTTAACTTGTGCGGATGAAGTAATTCATTTGGACCCATGGTGGAATCCACAAGTAGAAAATCAAGCTACAGACCGAACCCATCGTATTGGACAGACACATACTGTGGAAGTATTAAAATTTATCGCAACTGGTACAATTGAAGAGAAAATTATAGAGTTACAAGAGAAAAAGAAAGCACTTTCCGACCAAATTATTGAAGGAAAAGAGCGCGGTGAATTAGTTCTTTCTAAATTGACGAGTGAAGAATTGCTACAGTTATTTCAGTAGTTCTTAACATCTACTTGACAAATAAAGGGAAAAAAGAAAAAGTTGGAAATTATCGTTTCCAACTTTTATGATACAATGAGTTTAGGAGATGGAACTTATGAAGAGAAGAAAACGAAAAACAACGAAGAAGAAAACAAAAAAGTTGCCAATTATTCTAATTCTTTTGATCTTAGTTGTTGTTTTAGGCGGATATTTTCTTGTTTATCGCAACGGAGCTCCTTTAAAAGGGGCGATGGAAACAATTACAAAACCGGAAAAGAAATTACAAATTCTCGATCTTGATAGTGATGAAAGGCCAATTGCAGTGATGATTGATAATAATGTTGGCTATACTGCTCACGCTGGACTTCAAGATGCCTATCTAACTTATGAGATTATTGTAGAGGGTGGACTGACACGATTAATGGCGATTTTTAAAGATCAAGATACGGAATTAATTGGTCCAGTACGAAGTGCTCGTCATTATTTTCTAGATTATGCTTTAGAAAATGATGCGATTTATGGGCACTACGGATGGAGTGAGTTTGCGAAAAGCGATATCGATTTATTAGGTGTTGATAATTTAAATGGAATTACCAATGCCCAAGAAGCTTATTGGCGAGATCAAAGTGTTGCAGCTCCTCATAATGTATTTACGAGTATTGAAAATTTGAAAGAAGCAGCAGATAGCAAAGGCTATGCGACAACGAGCCAAGATTTTGAAAATTTTTCTTACTCTGTTGATCCAATTTCTTTAGAAGAACAAGATGGCAGTATGCTTGCGAATCATATCAGCATTCGTTATTCTTCTTATCATACGACTGGGTATACTTATGACGCAGAAAGAGAAGTTTATTTAAGAGATATGGATGGATATGCCCATGTAGATAAAGAAACCAATGAACAATATTATACAAAGAATATTATTATTCAAAAAATGAGTAATCATTCTATTGATAATTATGGTAGACAAGATATAGATGATGTGGCCAGTGGAGATGGATATTTTATCACCAATGGTTATGCAGTTCCAATTCGTTGGAAAAAAAGCGGTAGAAGTAGTAAAACAAAATATACTTATTTAGATGGAAGCACGGTGATGTTAAATGATGGAAATACTTATGTTCAAATTCAACCAACTGACGAAACTCTGGAGATTACAGAATGAGACCACTACCAAATCATAAAAATTATGATGAATTTTCGAAAAATGAACAACTTATGATCTTTACTTATTTATATCGAAAAGCCAAAAAAGAGGGAAGAGAAGAGGATAGTCAGATATACCGTGAACATGCGATTCAAATTTTATTAGAAGAAGCAGGAAATAAGAAAGCAAACTATGCTTAATGAGAAAAACTTTACAAAAATATTTGTAGAGTTTTTTCTTTGAAAATAAAGGGTTTACTTAAATCAAAGGGAAAGAAATGCAGAAATTAGGAAAATATGATGTAAGTATAGTGAAAAATGTGATATAATGTATTAGTAACGTTCATAGAAGGGACTTAGTATGGAAAAGTATAGAATGAATTTAGAATATTATCATTTCATTGAAGATATTCTAGAACATAAAGAATTCTCTAGAATTGGGGATATTCAACAACACGGGGGGATTACAAGATTAGAACATTCACTTAGAGTATCTTATTACTCCTATTTAATTGCACGCCGTTTAGGGCTACACTATAAAGAAGTCGCACGTGCAGGATTATTGCATGATTTTTTTGAAAATAGTAAGGACACTTCAAAAAAAGGAAAACTGATTCAATTTGTATCTCACCCAAAAGATGCAGTAGAAAATGCGAAAACTTATTTTGATATAAGTCCTTTGGAAGAAGATATTATTAAATGCCACATGTTTCCTAGTAATCCATTTGCACCAAGGTATTTGGAAAGTTGGATTGTTAATTTTGTTGATAAAACAGTGGCGACTTATGAGTTCAGTAAATCATTTCAATATAAGTTTAGTTATTTAACTAATTTTTACATCATTTTATTATTTAATTTTTTGAAATAAAAAGAGAGAAGATATTTGTAAGAACTAAGTAGTTGATTTCACTGTTAGTTCTTTTTTCTTACAAGGGTGGTTGATGATGAAGAAAAAAACAGTTATGATTTTGGTTCTTTTATTTCTTATAGTTGTAGGGGGACTGATTGTCTTTTTTATGCTACAAGAAACAAAAGAAGAAGAAAAGACAAAGAAAGTAGATGAAAAAGAATTTCTGGCAACAGTGATTCAAGTGGATCAAGATACGTTTACAATTCAAGATGCACATCATTTGATTTATTCCTTTCCAAAAGAGGAGTATGATTTTGTTCCTGGCGATGTAGTAATATTGAAACCAATGGAGAATATAGATCCAAGTAAAATGTTACAAGAACAAGGAACATTTGAATTTGAGAAAGTCACTCATCAAGACACAGAGCAAATTCCTGAACTTTGGCAAGATCAAGGTATTTTTCAAGACTCATATGAAAAAGCATATCAGAAGTTGAATCAGATGACAACGGATGAAAAGATTGCCCAGATATTATTAGTTCGTTATCCAGATGTTGATCCTGTGGATACTTTGAAAACATATCAATTTGGGGGTTATGTCTTTTATGGGAAAGATTTTAAAGAAAAAACAACGGAAGAAGTACAAACAATGATTCGACAATTACAGGATGTTTCTAAAATTCCAATTCTTACCGCTGTAGATGAAGAGGGAGGAACGGTTGTAAGAGTGAGTAGTAATCCAAAACTTGCCCCGGCTAGATTTCAATCTCCACGAGTATTATACCAAGAAGGAGGTTTTGATCGTATTCGTGAAGATACGATTGAGAAAAATCGTTTATTAGAAAATCTTGGTATCAATTTAAATCTTGCTCCTGTTGTGGATGTTTCCACAAATCCTGATGATTATATGTATGAAAGAACACTAGGAGAGAATACGGAATTGACTTCAACGTATGCGGAAACAGTCATCTCTGCCAGTAAAGAATCAGGTGTTTCTTATACATTAAAACACTTCCCAGGGTATGGAAATAATACCGATACTCACACTGGAATAGCACTAGACCAAAGAACGAGAGAAGACATCATTCAGAATGATTTACCGCCATTTCAAGCTGGAATCAAAGCAAATGCAGAAGCAATTTTAATTAGTCATAACACAGTTACAAGTATTGATGATTCTAATCCTGCATCTCTTTCTTTTCTTGTTCATAATCTTTTAAGAGGCGAGTTGCAATTTACAGGTATCATTATGACAGATGACTTAGAAATGGGAGCAGTATCGCAGATAGAAGACGCCACATTAAAAGCTGTTTTAGCAGGAAACGATCTTATCATTACAACAGATTATGAAGCAAGTATACAATCAATAAAAAAAGCATTAGAAGATCATATCATCGATGAAAGTTTGATCGACAAATTAGCATTTCGTGTTATCTCATGGAAATATGAAAAGGGCTTATTATAAAAAAAGAACAAGATCTAAAAAATCTTGTTTTCTCATAAATGGCGTCCCCGATTGGAATCGAACCAACGACCTATTGCTTAGGAGGCAATCGCTCTATCCTACTGAGCTACGAGGACAGCTCTTCACTAAGTACAATTATAGCAGATATCACCTTGTGAATCAATTCTTTTCTATTTCTTACTGTTTGTCTATTATTTTGTTTTTCCCTTTTATACACTTATCCAATCGTACGATATTCTTGTATAAAGTGAATGATTTATGGTATAGTATTGATAAATAGAAGGTCGTGTGGTATGAAGAAATTAAAAAACATAAAGCAAATACTAAAAAAATATAATAAAGTATCACTTTGGGTATATTTTTTCTTAAGAGTATTAGTTATTTTATGTATGATTCGTGAATTATACCGTGGTAATTTTGAAAATGCATTACTCTGTATCTTATCTTTGATCTTATTTTTATTACCAGTCATTGTCGAAAAAACATTCAAAGTAGATTTACCTCCCACTTTAGAAGTCATTATCTTAGTTTTTATCTTTTCTGCTGAAATCTTAGGAGAAATTAATAACTTCTATGGTCAATTTCCAAACTTTGACGATATTCTCCATACCATCAATGGTTTTCTAGCTGCCAGTGTAGGATTTTCCCTCGTTTATTTATTGAATGAGAATACAGAAAAATTCCATCTTTCTCCCATCTTTGTCGCAATTGTCGCATTTTGCTTTTCTATGACAATTGGTGTCTTTTGGGAATTCTTTGAATATGGTATGGATCAATTTGTCGGATTAGATATGCAGAAAGATAGTTATGTAGAAACCATTCGCACAGTCACATTGGATCCAGAACAAAGCAATCAAGTTGTTACATTTGATGATATCTCTAAAACAGTTTTATATGATGAATCTGGTAATGAAATTATGGAAATACCTCATTACTTGGATATTGGCCTTCATGATACCATGCAAGACTTATTCGTTAATTTTATTGGTGCTTTTGTCTTTAGTGTATTTGGATATTTATATATCCTTAATCAAAAGCAGTATAAAATTGCCGGTGTATTTCTTACAAAGCGCATGAAACGAGAATAATCTCGTTTTTTTCGTCCATGATGATAACAGGTGATCATATGAAACAAGAACTAGGAGAAAAACTTGGTATTTTATATAAAAGAAATTGGCCTATCTTTTTCGGAAGTCTCATACTTTTATTACTTGGATTTTCCTTTTTTCAACTTCATTCTTTTTTATTTTCCCTTTTTGGTATGCTTTTATTCAGTACTGGATTTTATTATCTTATAGAATTGTTTTTTACTTATATTGTCGTTTATGAAAATGGTTTTTGTCTTCATCAACTTTTTTCTAAACCTCAAATTTATTACTTCCATGAAATTGATCTATTAGAAGAGGAGAAAAGAAAATCTCAATTTTTATGGAATACAAAATTTCACACTTACTATCATTTTATGAAAGCTCCTTTTCAGACTTTATTAACACTCTCTAAAACAGATTTCTTCGATCTTTCTTTCTTGTTAGAAAAAGTAGAAAAAGAACCTTTTCAAATAGAAGAAAGTAGTTTATAATAAAGGAAGAAAGTAGGTAGAGTAAAATGATGCGTATTTATAAAACAGAGTTAGAAACTGGTACTTTAAATGAATTAAAAGAAATGGAAGAAGATTGTTGGATTCATTTAGTTCATCCAACACTTGATGAAGTAAAACAAGTCTGTGCGAAAACAGGTGCTGATGAAAGATTAATCAGTAAAGTTTTAGATGAAGAAGAACTCTCTCGTATTGAAGTAGAAGGGGAATCTACTTTAATTGTATTAAATATCCCTTATTTAGTAGATCATGCTCACAAAAATAAATATCGTACTTTACCACTTGGTATTATTCATACCAATCGTTATATTATTACTATTATTTTAAAAGAAAATAAGTTGTTCGAAGATTTTGAAAACGGAAATGTTCGTGACTTTCATACAGAAAAGAAAACAAGATTTACAATTCAATTATTACTCCGTATTTCGCAAGGATATCTCTTTGGTCTAGATGAAATGAACAAAGATATTGAACGTCAAGAACATCAACTTGCGAAAGCAACGAAGAATCAAGAATTGATAGAAATGTTGAATATTGAAAAGAGTTTAGTTTATTTCATGGGCTCTTTAAAGTATAATCAAGCTACTCTAGAAAGACTTTCTAAAGGAAATGTAATTCCTTTTTATGAGGAAGATAAAGATTTATTAGAGGATGCAATGATTGAAAGTAATCAGGCAATTGAAATGGCAACAATTTATAAAGAGATCATGGCAAGTACTACAGAAACCTATGCTTCTGTTATTTCTAATAATTTAAATGTGATCATGAAGTTTTTAGCTGGTATTACAATTGTTTTTTCTGTTCCAACGATGGTTGCTTCTTTTATGGGAATGAATGTTCCTCTCGGAGATTTCGCAACCAATCCAGCTTCTTTTTTCATCTTGATTTTAATTTCTTTAGGTGTTGCTTTGTTAATTGCCTATTGGCTTAAGAAGAAAGATATGTTATAATCATATCTGTAAGCCGCCGCTTTAGTTAAGTGGTATAACGGAGCCATGGTAAGGCTCAATGGTAAGTTCGATTCTTACAAGCGGCACCAGAGGGAAATCCGCTCGAACTTATTTATTAGTTTCGAGAATAAATAGACAATCAATTCTAAATTAGGATTGATTTTTTTCTTG
>OGRO01001185.1_pt1 | contig 23130 bp, 20 predicted proteins | sample 1553451 | NCBI WGS metagenome assembly OGRO01 (sample SAMEA2580021, study PRJEB22360) | human gut metagenome | reverse complement strand
GCCCGAATAAAAAACGATTGGGAAAGCTGCGCGCCTCGCCCGCAAAGGAACGGTTAACAGCACGTTGCTTTCCCCGCCCAATAAAAATGTCGGAATACATCCAAAACCTCAACCCCACCCAGCGCGACGCTGCGGTGAATTACCAGGGGGCCTCGCTGATCATCGCCGGGGCCGGCTCGGGCAAGACGCGCGTGCTCACCTACCGTATCGCGCACCTTGTCGACGACCTTGGCGTCGCCCCCTGGAACATTCTCGCGGTGACTTTCACCAACAAGGCCGCAGGCGAGATGCGCGAGAGGCTCGCAGGGCTCGTCGGCGGCGGCTTGCGTGGCATGTGGATCTACACGTTCCACAGCATGTGCGTGCGCATCCTGCGCGCAAACGCCGAAGTCCTCGGCTATGGCGAGGACTTCACCATCTACGATAGCGATGACTCCAAACGCCTCGTCAAGGACATCATGGCCGATTACGGTTATACGGGCCGTAGCTTTTCCGAGAACGCCGTCCGCTCACGCATCTCGTCATCGAAAAACGAGCTCGTCGGCGCGCGCGATTACAAGCCGCGTCCTCATGACCCGCTCGACAAGGCGACGGCAGAGGTCTTCAAAGCCTATCAGCAGCGCCTCAAACGCGCCAACGCGATGGACTTCGACGATTTGCTCGTCAACGTATACGTGCTGCTCTCGCAGCATCCGGACATCTGCCGCGAGTACGGTCAGCGCTTTCGCTACATCCTCGTCGACGAGTACCAGGACACCAACAAGGCGCAATACGAAATCACCAAGCTGCTCGCCGCCGAGCACGGAAACCTCATGGTCGTCGGTGATGATGACCAGTCGATCTACTCGTGGCGCGGTGCCGACATTCGCAACATCCTCGAGTTCGAGCGTGACTGGCCCGAGGCAAAGACCGTGAAACTCGAGGAAAACTACCGTTCGACGGCAACGATCCTCGAATGCGCAAACGCCGTCATCGCCCACAACCAGTCCCGCAAGAGCAAGGAGCTCTTCACGCGTGGCGAGAGGGGCGAGAAAGTCGCCGTCTTCCTTGCGGCGGACGAGCGTGACGAGGGCCGCTGGATCGCGGCGACGGCCGATGACCTGCATGCCAGGGGAAGCAGCTACAACGACATCGCCGTCTTCTATCGAACGAATGCGCAATCGCGCATACTCGAGGACATGTTTCTGCGTGCGGGCGTTCCGTATCGCATCGTCGGCGGTACGCGTTTCTTCGATCGCGCCGAGATCAGGGACGTCACGGCCTATCTCAAGGTCATCCTCAACCCGGCCGATGACGTGAGCTGCATGCGAATCATCAACACGCCCCGACGCGGTATCGGCAAGACGACCATAGAGCGCATATCGCTCACGGCCATGCAGCGCGACATTCCCTTCCTGGAGGCTACCCGCTCCGAAGCGCTCGACCCGGCCTGTCGCGCCGCCACGCGGCGCTCCCTCGAGCAGTTCATCGCGCTCATCGACGAGGCCCGCACGTACAGGGGCGACCTGTATGCCGTGGTGGACATGATCGTCGAGAAGACGGGGCTCATCGAGGCGCTCGAGGCGCAGAACACCGAAGAGGCGCGTGGCCGTATCGAGAACATACGTGAGTTCCTCGGCGTCGTGCGCGATTACGTCGACGAACACGAGCTCGTTCCCGACCGCGGCGTGCGCGATGCCGACGATGGAAATGAAGTCGAGTTGACCTATCACGAGCCCACGCTCGGCGACTTCATGGAATGGTTGAGCCTGAGAACCGACCTCGACTCCCTTGGAAACGACCAGATGGATTCCGTCACGTTCATGACGGTGCATTCGGCCAAGGGCCTCGAGTTCGACAACGTCTTCGTCGCCGGCATGGAGGAATCGATCTTTCCACACACGGCGTCGATGCTCGAAAACGGCGTGGAGGAGGAGCGTCGTCTTGCCTACGTCGCCATCACGCGCGCACGCAAGCGCCTCTTTCTCACCTGCGCGGCTCGCAGGCGGATCTTCAACGATACGCAGGCCAATGCCCGCAGCCGTTTTATCTCCGAGATGCCCGAGGAGCTCCTCGCCTCCGAAGGCGTCGGGTCACTAGGTTACTCGGGAACGGGATGGGAAAAACGTGGCGATCGCCGGGGCATTTCCGGAAGCGGCCAGGGCGAGGAGATGTATGGCGGACGTGTCTATGGTAGCGGTGGATATGCCGCGGCGCACGATACCGCCCGCGAAGACGTGACCCCCACGACTGCAAACGACTTTGCAGAGGGAGACCGCGTCGAGCACAAGACCTTCGGACCGGGTGTTGTCGTCGGCATGGACGGAGACAAGATTTCCGTCTACTTCAAGAAGAGCGGCAAGACGAAGACGCTTCTCAAGGGATATGCGCCCATCGTCAAGCTCGGCTAAAGGTATAATCGCGGTATTTCGATTTCGAGGAGAGGATTCCATGGCACAGATTTACGTAGTCGGTCACAAGAACCCCGACAATGACTCGATCATGGCGGCATACACCTATGCCAATCTCAAGAACATGACCGATTCCGAAAACACGTACGTTCCCGTGCGCCTGGGCGAGCTTCCCGCCGAGAGCGCCATGCTGTTCGACGAGTATGGCATCGAGCCGCCCGCCCTCATCGAGCGCGTGGGGGAAGGCGACGTGCTCGTTCTCGTCGACCACAACGAGATGGGACAGGCCGTTGACGGCATCGAGGATGCCGAGGTCGCCGAAATCATCGACCACCATCGCATTGCCGACGTGTCCACGTCGGCGCCCATCACCTTCATTAACCTTCCCTGGGGCTCCACCACCTCGATCATCACGAAGCTCTACGAGTACTTTGGCATTGCCACGGACGAGCAGATCGCCGCTTGCCTGTTATCCGCCATCCTCACCGACACGGTGATTCTCAAGTCACCCACGGCGACCGAGACGGATGCCAGGCACGTCGAGAAGCTTGCCAAGGTGCTCGACGTCGACCCGGTCGAGTTCGGCATGAGGATCTTCAAGTCCCGTGGCGGCGACGATGACGTTTCCGTCGAGGACATCTGCAGCCGTGATTCCAAGGAGTTCAACTTCGGCGGCAAGAAGTGCTGGATTGCCCAGTACGAGACCGTCGACCTCGAGGGATTGCGCAAGCGCACGGACGACATCGCCGAGCAGGTAGCCAAGATCCAGGAAGAGGGCGGCTACGATGCCGCGCTCATGCTGCTGACCGACATCATCGTGGAGGGCAGTGACTTCGTCGCCGCGGGCGACACGGACTTCATCGCCAACGCCTTCGAGATTTCGTTCGAAAACGGCCCGGTCTGGATGCCCGGCGTCTTGTCGCGCAAGAAGCAGGTCGCCGCGAAGCTTATCGACTACGCGGGCTAGATTGGATGCGGTGCATGACTCCATGAAGGGAATCGAGAGCACATACCTGTACGCGCACGGGGGATATTTCACGGTCATCGCCGTCGGCGTTCTGATCATCATCGCCACGCTCGTCCTCTCGCAGCTGCTCGTGACCATCATGCACCGCGCCCTCAACAAGACGACCGGTGGCGAAGTGGGCGGTTCGATCATCGCCAACGTCATTCGCGTGGGCGTCTGGATCGTGGGCCTCTCCATCTTGCTCAAGGCATGCTTCGACTACAACACCGCCGTGCTCTGGGGTGCCCTCGGCATTGGCGGCATTGCCTTGTCCCTTGGCCTGCAAAACACCATATCGAATCTCATAGGTGGCCTGCAGATGTCGCTTTCGCGTGACCTCACGCTCGGCGATTGGGTCACGGTCGGAAACATCACGGGACAGATCAAGGACATCACCTGGCGCGTCATGAAGGTCCAGGATTCCTCCGGAAACAACTACATCCTGCCCAACGCCATGCTCAACACGACGGCCATCAGCGTTCTTCCCCCGTACCAGACCATTTCGCTGCCCCTGGTCTTTTCCGACAGCATCGACCTTGACTCGGTCCAGACCGACATTCCGCAGATTGCGTATGCGGCGCTCGAAAAAGGCGGCTACCTCTACGAGGACATGAGGCCGGTTCTCTCCATAGATGGCACGGACCTCAATTCCGTCAACGCGACATTGGCCATCTACACGAGTTACGAATACTCCTCCATGCAGATTCGCAAATGCGTCATTCCGCCGATCGTCGAGCGCCTCAGGTCGGCCCATGCGCTTGCCTCCTTTAACGGGTGACGCGAAGTACCCGCCTCTTCTCGCGCATCAGCTCGCCGTGTTCGGCTAAAATGATGACTTCGTATGCAAAGACCCTGAAAGGAACCAAGCCCCGTGCGCGCGCTAGTCGAAGACATCATCTCAACCGCAGTCCAATCAGCAATCCGGTCGGGGGAGCTTCCCCTCGAAGACGTTCCCGAGATAGGCGTCGAGCGTCCTCGCGACCTCTCTCATGGTGACTGGGCATCTTCGGTCGCCATGCGATGCGCCAAGCAGGCTCACATGAATCCGCGCGAGATCGCCCAGATCGTCGCCGCGCACATCGAGACCGCACCCGAAATCGAATCGGTCGAGGTCGCCGGTCCCGGCTTCATCAACATCAGGCTTTCCGATGCCGCCCTACAGGGCATCTTTCGCGTGGTCCGGAGCGAAGACACGGCCTATGGCTCCAGCCATGCCGGAGATGGCATCAAGGTCGACCTCGAGTTCATTTCCGCCAATCCCACCGGTCCCATGCACCTTGGACACGGTCGGTGGGCGGCGCTCGGCGACGCGATGGCAAACGTCCTCTCATTCGCAGGCTATGATGTGACCCGCGAGTTCTACATCAATGACGCGGGCAACCAGATGGACATCTTCGCCGAATCCGTTGCCATTCGCTACCTGCAAGTTGCACGGCTCATCACCGAAGGCGCGGCGACCAGCGTGGAGGACGCCTGCCGGCTCATCATCGAGAACATGGAATCGTATCGAGCCGAGCTTCCCGAGAACTGCTATGCCGGTGCCTACGTCATCGATATTGCCGGCATCATCTACGATTCGGAAGGGCCCGCCTGGGTCGACGCGGATCCTGACGAACGCGCCGCCCACTTCAAGGAACTCGCGTACAAGACCGTCTTCGACCACACCAAGGAGCTCCTTTCCGGCTTCGGCCTCGAGTTCGACGTGTGGTATTCCGAGCGCAGCACCTACGCACAGGACGATGATGGCAGCTCGCGCCTCACCCGTGCGCTCGACGCCCTGCGCGAGGGGGGCTACCTCTACGACAAGGATGATGCCGTCTGGTTCAGGACGACGGACTTTGGCGACGACAAGGACCGCGTGCTCGTCAAGGCCGATGGCAGCTACACGTACTTCGCCCCGGACATCGCCTATCACAAGAACAAGTTCGACCGCGGCTTCGACCGCTGCATCGACATCCTGGGCGCCGACCACCACGGCTACATCAAGCGCATCCAGTCGGTCGGTCACGTCTTTGGCCATCCGGGCCAGCCCGAGGTCGTCATCGGCCAGATGGTCAACCTCTTTCGTGATGGCGAGCCCGTTCGCATGTCCAAGCGCACGGGTGAGATGGTGAGCTTCGAAGAGGTTCTCGACGAAGTCGGAGCCGATGCCACGCGCTTTCTCATGCTCGCGCGCTCGACCGACCAGGCAATTGACTTCGATATCGAGCAGGCCAAGAAGCAGGACTCGACCAATCCGGTCTACTACGTCCAATATGCACATGCACGCATATGTTCGATATTGCGCAAGGCAGCGGGCGTCGAAGATGCAGATGCCGATCCCGATGCGATTGCCGCATCGCTCATTCCGCAAGATGTCGACCTCTCGCCTCTCACCCATGAGACCGAGCTCGCCCTCGCCCGCCGCATCGACGAGTTCGGCGAACTTGTCGCGGGTTGCGCGCGTGACCTCGCTCCGTTCAGACTCACGCACTACGCCACGAGCCTGGCCGGGGAGTTTCACCAGTTCTATACCCAATGCCACGTCATCGGCGATGACGAGCGGCTCACGACCGCACGCCTCTGCGTATGCGACGCGACGCGACGTGTCCTGAGAAATGCCCTGTCGCTCCTTGGCGTGTCGGCCCCCACGAGCATGTAACGAAGGAGAGACCCACATGTCCATTGCACCAACACGCGAGCACGTCTTGCCCGACTACATGAAGGCCTCTGACCTGCTCAAGGTCGCCCCCATGAGCATGGAAGTTGACGGCGACAAGGTGATGCTCGACGGCATCGATTTGCGCGATATCGCTCGCGACTTCGGTACCGCGCTCTACGTCTACGACGAGGCGCATATCCGACGTCAGCTCGCGAGCTACCGTGACGAGTTCCGCACGTGCTACCCCCAAAGCGACATCGTCTACGCGGCCAAGGCCTTCTGTTGCGTTGCGATGGACAAGATCGTCGCCGACGAGGATTGCTACATCGACGTGGCCAGCGGGGGAGAGCTCGCCATCGCCAAGGCGGCGGGATTCCCGATGGAACATGTCTTCGCCCAGGGTAACAACAAGTCGCAACGCGAGATCGAGGAGTACGTCGACGCCGGCGTCGCATGCTTCGTCGTCGACACGCACGAGGAAATCGAGCGCGTCTCCGCATACGCGAGCGCGCAGGGCGTCACGCAGAAGATCATCATCCGCGTGTGCCCCGGCATCGAGGCCGACACCCATGCCTACATCCAGACGGCCAACGAGGATTCCAAGTTTGGCTTCAACATCCGCAACGGAGCGGCCGAGGAGGCCCTCGTCTACGCCCTGACGCTGCCGGGCATCGAGGTCGCGGGCTTCCATTGCCACATCGGCTCGCAGATCTTCGAGCTCACCTCCTATGTCGAGGCGATCAAGACGATGTTCGGGTTCATGAACGACATGAGGCAGGCACATGGATTCGTCGCGCAGATCTTCGACATGGGCGGCGGTCTTGGCATTCCCTACACCATCTACGATCGTCCCTCGACCATCGCGCAGTTCGCCCAGATCGCGACGGGGGCCATTCACGCCAACTGCAGCGAGTACGATTATCCGTATCCCCACATCTTCGTGGAGCCCGGCCGCTCGATCGTCGCAAATGCCGGCATCACGCTCTACACCGTCGGGTCGGTCAAGACGGTTCCCGGCATCTGCACCTACGTCGCCATCGATGGTGGCATGACCGATAACATTCGTACGGCGCTCTATGGTTCGAAGTACGAGGCTTTCGTCGTCGAGCGCGCCGACAAGCCGCGCGACGTGATTTGCGATATCGTCGGCAAGCACTGTGAGTCCGGTGACGTCGTCGTCAAGAACGCGCCCCTGCAGGCCTGCGAGGCCGGCGACCATATCTGCGTGCTCGGCACCGGCGCGTATTGCAACGAGATGGCGAGCAACTACAACAAGCAGGTACGTCCCGGTATCGTCTTCGTGCGCGATGGCGCCGTCCGCGAGGTCGTGCGTCGCGAGACCTACGACGACCTGCTCGCCCGTGACATATGCTCGTAAGCTCATACATGTTCCGAAAAGGGAGATAATCATGAAGCAGGTGAAGATAGGACTGGTGGGATGCGGAACCGTCGGTGGTGGTTTCGTGCGCATACTTCAAAGGCACCATGACGACTTCATGAGGCATGCCGGCGTCGACATGGTCATTTCCAAGGCCACGACACGCACCTCGTCTAAACTCAGGGCCCTTGGCATTCCCGACGAAGCCATCGTCGATTCCTACGAGGACATCATCTCCGATCCCAACATCGACATCGTTGTCGAGCTCATCGGTGGTACGGAGCTTGCCGCCGATGTCGTGCTCGACGCGCTCGCTGCGAAGAAGAACGTCATCACCGCCAACAAGGCCCTCATGGCCACGCGCGGCGAGGAGATCTTCCATGCGGCAGATACCAACGGCGTCGAAGTCGCCTTCGAGGCATCGGTTGGTGGCGGCATTCCCATCATCCAGCCGCTCAAGCACACGCTCATCAGCAACGAGATTAGCACAGTGCTCGGCATCGTGAACGGAACGACCAATTACATGCTCACCGAGATGCAGCACGGGTTGGACTACGATACGGTGCTCAAGCGTGCCCAGGAGCTTGGTTACGCCGAGGCCGACCCCACGGCCGACGTCGATGGGTACGACGCGGCCGCCAAGATCGCCATCCTCGCCTCCATCGCCTTCAACTCTCGCGTGACGCTCGATGACGTTTTCACGCAGGGCATTCGTTCCATTGAGCCCGTCGATTTCAAGCATGCGGCCGACATGGGCTACACCATCAAGCTGCTCGCCATCGCCCACAAGATCGACGGCGAGATCGACGTGCGCGTCCATCCCGCGATGATTCCCACGAGCCACCAGCTCGCAAACGTCAATGGCGTCTACAACGCGATCTACGTCACGGGCGATGCGGTCGGCGATTGCATGTTCTTTGGCGAGGGGGCCGGTGCCGGTCCCGCCGCATCGGCCGTCATGGGCGACACCATCGAGGTGGCCCGCCACGTGGCCAATGACGTTAAGCCCGTCGTCGGTTGTACCTGCACCGACAATCTGCCCCTGTGCGGAATAGGCAAGCTCGAGACCAAGTACTATCTGCGCCTGCTCGTGAAAGACGAGTCGGGCGTCCTGGCCGCCATCAGCGAGATCTTCAGCCAGTACGAGGTCTCCATACGCAGCATGGTGCAGCCCACCACGCATGGTGACGGTACCGCCGAGCTCATCTTCATGACCCACACGGCCAACGAGGCCCACTTCGAGGATGCCCTCAAGGAAGTGGCGGCGCTTTCCTGCGTGGTCAAGATCGGAACCATGATTCGCATCGAGGAGGACTAAGGTGACCCTGACCGAACAGGATGTGCGTGATATCGCAGAATACGCGCGTATCGGCCTCACGGACGACGAGCTGTCCACGATGACGGTCGACCTCAACAACATCATCGAGACCCTACGACCCATAACGGAATACGAGCTCGAGGGTGTCGAGCCGACCTTCCATCCCATAGGAAGCCTCTCCAACGTGATGCGCGAAGACGAGATAGGGGAGTCCTTCGCGCGTGACGTCGCACTGTCCAACAGCGACTCGACGAGCAAGGGCTGCTTCGAGATTCCCTCGATTCTGGGCGAGGGAGGAGATCGCTGATGAAGGACTACCCCCAGCTCGGCGTCCGCCAGATTCACGAGGGACTGCGTGATGGCGACTTCAGCGCACGCGAGCTCGCAAGCGCCGCCTTCGACCTCATCGACGAGCTTGATCCGAAAGTGCACGCCTTCCTCGAGCTCACACCCGAGCTTGCCTACGAACAGGCCGATGCCGTCGACAAGGCCATCGCCGCTCGCGAGCCCATCGGCATACTCGCCGGCGTGCCGATCGCCTTCAAGGACAACATGAATCTCGAGGGCACGCATACGACCTGCGCCTCGCATATGCTCGAAACCTACGTGAGTCCGTTCACGGCAACCTGCGTCGCCAAGGCGCTCGACGCCGGCGGCATCTGCCTGGGCAAGACGAATATGGACGAGTTCGCCTTTGGCTCATCGACCGAGACGTCGTTCTTCGGAAAGACCTGCAATCCCTGGGACCTCGAGCGCGTACCCGGCGGCTCTTCCGGTGGCATGGCGACGCTTTCGCTCGGAAGCGATACGGGCGGTTCCATCCGCCAGCCGGGCAGCTTTACCGGTACGGTCGCCCTCAAACCGAGCTACGGCGTCGTGAGCCGCTACGGCGTCGTCGCCTTCGGAAGCTCGCTTGACCAGGTCGGGCCCTTCGCCCGCAGCGTCGAGGATGCCGCCTTCGCCCTCAACGCCATCTCGGGACGTGACCCGCTCGATTGCACGAGCCAGCCTTGCGACATCGACTACACCGCAAACCTCGACATGGGCATCAGCGGCATGCGCATTGGCGTCGTGCCCTCCCTGCTCGAGCTTGACGGTCTCACGATCGAGGTCAAGCGTGCCTTCGAGCAAAGCGTCGCGAAACTCGAGGGGCTCGGTGCCCAAATCGTCGAGGTCGAGTTGCCCAATGCGGCGGCCGCCATCAGCGCCTACTACGTGCTCGGCCCCTGCGAGGCGTTCTCGAACCTCTCGCGCTTCGACTCGGTGCGCTATGGCCATCATGCGCACGGCAAGAACCTCGAGCAGCGCTACGAGGACAGCCGCGCCCAGGGTTTCGGCGCGGAAGCCAAGCGCCGCATCATGCTCGGTGCCTGGTTGCTCGCAAGTGGCGTCTACGACGAGTACTACATTCCCGCGCAGAAGGTGCGTACGCTCATCACGGCCGATTACACGAAGGCGTTTGAGAAAGTTGACGCAATCGTGCTGCCCACGAGCCCGCGTACCGCGTTCAAGTTCGGCGAGGTGAGCGATCCCGCCTCCATGTACCTTTCCGACATCTACACCATCAGCATTAACATCGCGGGCAATGGCGGCATGAGCCTGCCGGTTGCGTTGGGCGAGGACTCCAAGCTCCCCATCGGCTTGCAGATCGTCGGCCCGCAATTCCGCGACGAGGTCATCCTGCGCGTCGGCGCGGCTCTCGAGACGCTCACCGACATCCCACGCATCGCACCGCTCGAGAAAGGGGGGCGCTCATGAAGGAACTGACTGAGGTCCTCGAAGACTGGGAGGCCGTCATCGGCCTCGAGGTCCATGCCGAGCTCACCACGCTCAAGACTAAGATGTTCTGCTCGTGCCCCATCGAATTCGGTGCCGATCCCAACACGCACACCTGTCCCGTGTGTCTGGGCATGCCCGGCGCACTGCCCGTTCCCAACAAGGCGGCCATCGAGAGCATCGTGCTCGCCGGCTTGGCGACTAATTGCGACATCGAGAAGCACACGATGTTCTACCGCAAGGGCTACTTCTATCCGGACATGGCAAAGAACTTCCAGACGACACAAGGTCCGCTCGCGTTTTGCATGCGTGGTCATCTTGACCTGGAACTTTCCGCCAAGGGGGCGACCGAACGCGTCGACGTTCCCAAGGACGATGACGGCGGCTACACGACGCGCATCGGCATCACGCGCATCCATATGGAGGAAGATGCGGGTAAGATGACGCACCTGGGCGGTTCGGAGGGTCGCATCGACGGGGCGGAGCGCTCGCTCGTCGATTACAACCGCGCCGGCACGCCGCTCATCGAGCTCGTCACCGAGCCTGACCTGCGCACGCCCGAGGAAGCACGCGCCTTCATGCAGAAGCTGCGTCAGATCTACCTCACACTCGGTATTTCTGACTGTTCGATGGAGGAGGGCTCGCTACGTGCCGACGGCAACGTCTCGCTGCGCCGCCGTGGCTCGACGGAGCTTGGCACGAAGACCGAGCTCAAGAACATCAACTCCTTCAAGAACCTCCACGATGGCCTTGCTTACGAGATCTGTCGTCAGGCCGAGGTGCTCGAGAGCGGGGGGGTCATCCGCCAGGAGACCCGTCATTGGGAGCCGGGCGCCAAGCGTACCATCGTCATGCGCGTTAAGGAGACGGCCGACGACTACCGCATGTTCCCGGATCCCGACCTCGCGCCCTTCGACCTCTCGGATGAATTCATCGAGAACGTGCGCGCCAAGCTTCCCGAGCTGCCCGATGCAAAGAAGGCGCGTTTCATGGAGAGCTACGGCTTGCCCGCCTACGATGCCGGTGAGCTCGCAGGTGACGTCGAGATCGCGCAATTCTTCGAGGAGGCGGCCCAGGACGCGGATGCCATCGTGGCGAAGAAGATCGCCAACCTCATCATCAACGACGTGAGCGCTTGGGCAAACGAGAACGCGACGAGCATTTCCGCATCCAAGATTACCCCGGCAGCGCTTGCCGCACTTGCCAAGATGCTGGCAGATGACACGATTAGCTCCAAGCAGGGCAAGGAGGTCCTCGCCGCGCTCATAGGGGAGGGTGTCGACCCCGAGGAATACGTGAAGTCACACGGCATGGAGCAGACGACCGACACCGGCGCCATCGAGACCATCGTCGATGAGCTCATGGCGGCCAATCCCGACAAGGTCGAGGCCTACCGTGGTGGCAAGACGGGTTTGCAGGGATTTTTCATGGGACAGGTCATGAAGCAGCTCGGCGGTCAAGGTAACCCCAAGGTCATCTCGGCAATCGTGACCGAGAAGCTCGAGGGTTAAGCTCCGGTGGAGAGCGCGTCCACCTGCACGCTATGCCCACGTCGCTGCGCCATCGACAGAACGCAGGCACGTGGCGTGTGCGGCGAGGGCAATGAGGTGCGCCTCGCACGCGCCGCATTGCATTTCTGGGAGGAACCGCCCATCAGCGGCGAATCCGGAAGTGGCACGGTGTTCTTCTCGGGTTGCCCGCTGCGTTGCGTCTATTGCCAGAACAAGTCCATCGCACGCGGCGAAGTCGGTCGCGGAGTCTCCATCGAGAGGCTCGCGCATATCTTCCTCGAGCAGCAGGAACGCGGGGCTCTCAACATCAACCTCGTGACGCCGACCCACTTCGCGACGCAAATCAAGGCAGCACTCGATCTTGCCCGATCGGATGCGTTTTCCGACACGCCGCTCGTGCTTCCCATCGTCTACAACACGAGCGGCTACGAGCTACCCGAGGCCATTGCCGCGCTTGACGGTTATGTCGACGTCTTTCTCACCGACTTCAAGTACGCGAGCGTCGATCTCGCAGGGCGCTACTCCTCCGCTCCCGATTACCCCGACATCGCCTCCCGCGCGCTTGACGCCATGTTCGAGCTCGTGGGCCCGCTGCGCTACGCGAGAAACGAGAAGGGGGAGGAATGTCTGACGCGTGGAGTGATCGTGCGCCATCTCCTGCTTCCCGGACAGATCGCCGATTCCAAGCGAGTCATGGAGGCACTGGCCGCTAAGCCCTATCGCGATGACATCATCGTGAGCATCATGAATCAGTTCACGCCTTCCGCTGATCTCGCCGGCACCTTTCCGGAACTCGGCTTTCGCGTGAGCGAAGACGAATATGACGAGCTCATCGACTATGTCCTTGATTTAGGCATTATGAATAGTTTCATGCAGGAAGGCGACACGGCTGACGAATCCTTCATCCCCTCCTTCGATTACGAGGGAGTGTAGCTCATGCGGCACGCTGACTATCTCATCGTCGGAGGTGGCCTCGCGGGGTCAACCTGCGCATACCTCTTGAAGCAAGCTGGTTGCGACGTCATGCTCGTCGAACGTCTCGACGTTGAAACCAAGTCCAAGCTCTGCGCCGGTCTTGTCACGCCACGTGCCATGCGCGAATTGAATAATATATTCGACACTATACCTAATAATTTATGTAAATCCGAGTTCAGCGATATGCATTGTCTTGCAGCGGGCATCAATGTCGACTTGCATGAGATTCAGATGCGCAGCGTCGAGCGTCGCGAGCTCGACGCGTATGCACTTGGCGCCTTTCGTGACTGCGGGGGAGAGCTCGTCGACCGTTTTCACGTGCGTGCAATCGACTTCGACCAACATCGCCTTGAGGGAACACGTGACGGCGAACCCCAGGAGTCATTTGCTTACAGCACGCTCATCGCCGCCGATGGGGCGCTTTCGTACGTGCGAAAGACGCTCACGGGAAGGCCACCCGATGCGATCCTCTCGCTCGAGGCAGCCGTCGCGAACACGGGTGCGCCGCTCACCATGTGCTACGAGGACGGTTTCATCGGATATTCCTGGTATGCGCCCTGTGGCGATGTCGCCAAGCTCGGGTGCTGTGCCTATGCAGGCGATTCCGACCTTGACGCACGCCTTCGAGCATTTGCCGGGCAAATGGGCGTCGAATACGACCGTCGCCGAGGCGCCTTCATTCCCACGGGAAGCGACGTTCTGCTCGAAAGGGACGGTGTCTACTTTCTGGGTGACGCGGCGAGCCTCATCGCGCCTCCTTCCGGGGAGGGCATCTACCATGCGCTGCATTCCGCACGCATGCTCGCGCACGCACTTGTCAACAAGGCGAGCTACCGTGCGCTCATGCAGCCCGTCGTCACCGAGATACGGCATCAGTACAAGCTACGCGCCCTCTTCTTCGATACGCGCTTCATGCGCTGTGGCATCAAGTTGGCCGATGCCACGCCCTACGGTGCCGAACGCGCCGTGAAGTTCGCCCTCAGGCACTTTGCCGGATACTAGAAGGGGTCCGGATAAGTCCGGACCCCTCTGCTCATGTGGTGCATGTCGTACGAGGCTATTCGCGCTTTTCCTCGCCTTGTTCCTGGTCGAGAAGCTCGATCTCCTCGACGTTGGCACCCGCGACGATCTCGCGACGCGTACTTGCCTTTGCATCGGGCATCGCCTCGAGCTCGGCGTAGAGCTCGCGATCGGTACCGGATTCGGGACTCGGCGGATTGACCTCGAAGGGAACCGCCTTGGTGAACAAGCTCACGACCGGCACGATTACGATCGAGAGAATCATCGCGATGGCACCGGCGTTGATGGGAGAGGCGATGAGCGGCGTACCGACAAAGCCCATGATCATGTTCACGGTCGTCAGGCCCACGCCGACGATGAAGCTCGCCCACACGGCGGCCTTGCTGATGCGCTTGCTGTACAGGCCCCACAGCATCGGACCGAGGAAGGCGCCGGCAAGAGCGCCCCAGGAGATGCCCATGAGCTGGGCGATCCAGGTCACGGAGCTCTGGTACTGGAACACGGCGATGAGCGCCGAGATGGCGACGAAGACGACGAGTAGCGCGCGAATCCAGACGATCTGCTTCTTCTCGTTCATTTCCTTGACGATGTTGCCCTTGATCAAGTCGAGCGTGAGCACAGAGCTCGAGGTGAGCACGAGCGAGGACAGCGTGCTCATCGAGGCGGACAGCACGAGCACGATGACGAGACCGATGAGAACATCGGGCAGGTTCGAGAGCATGGTCGGGATGATCGAGTCGTAGACGGGCGTGCCGTTGGCGGCATAGGCGATCTGATCACCGAAGAGCTGGCCGAAGCCACCGAGGAAGTAGCTGCCACCAGCGATGACGAAGGCGAAGACGGTGGAGATGATGGCGCCTTGCTTGATGGCCGGACCCGACTTGATGGCATAGAACTTCTGCACCATCTGCGGCAGTCCCCAGGTGCCAAGCGAAGTCAGGATGACGACGCCCATCAAGTTGAGGAAGTCGGGGCCGAGGAAGCTCGTGAAGGCGCCAAGCTGATCGGTGCCCGGTGCCTGGATCTGCGAGAGCTGGACGACGGCTTCGGACAGTCCTCCCTGCGTTTGCAGGACCGCGATGATGACGGCCGTGATGCCGACGAGCATGACGATGCCCTGCAGAAAGTCATTGACGACCGTGGCCATGTAACCGCCCAGCACGACGTATATGCAGGTTACGATGCCGATGACGCACCACTCGTAGGGCACGCCAAACGCCATCGTGAACAGACGTGACAGGCCATTGTAGACCGAGGCGGTATAGGGGATGAGGAAGACGAAGATGATGGCAGCGGAGGCAATGCGCAGCCCCTTGCTCTTGTAGCGCTTGCCGAAGAACTCGGGCATGGTCGAGGCCTTGAGTCGCTGCGTGACCTCGCGCGTGCGCGGGCCGAGCACCCACCAGGCAAGCAGGCTGCCGATCACGGCGTTGCCAATGCCCGCCCAGGTTGCGGCCATGCCGTACTTCCAGCCAAACTGGCCAGCGTAGCCGATGAACACGACGGCGCTGAAGTAGGCGGTGCCGTAGGCGAAGGCCGAAAGCCAGGGACCGACGTTACGACCACCCAGGATAAAGCCGTCGACATCGCGCGAGGCCGCACGGCGCGTGTAGATGCCGACGCCGACCGCGATGGCTATGAATATGATGATGAGTAGTATTTTGACGAACATGCTCTTTCCTTCTCACGGTAGTACAACGAACAGGCGGAGGCGCACACGACAAGGACATCAAGCGCACGCGTAGACATGGGGCGTCGGCACGTGCATCCCGCCGTGTGCTAGAGGTATCGATAATAGGAAAAGGTGGAGGCAAACGAGAGCGCGCTGGCATGCACGGCCGCGCCATGATGCTTCGCTATGTTCGCTCAATCGTGCAATGGTCCTCCAAATCAGAATGCGAACACTATAGACCACTTTTGCGCGCTGTAGTAGTAAATTATTCGTTTTTTTTGCATATTCGCGCTCGGGGGATATGATGGATGGCATGAAACGGGCGCTTGATACGAGGAAGGTGGACATGCGCGCTCTCAAAGTCGCTTCGAGCACGATTCTGACGCTCGCGATCATGGTTGCCATCTTCTCCTTCTCTGCGCAGAGTGGGGGAGAATCCGGTTCGTTGAGCGATGCGGTCGCCCGCATGCTCGCTTCCGCCTTCGTCGGGGGATTCGACGCCATGCCGTCCGAGCAGCAAGCGCAGCTCATCGCCCAGATGTCCTGGCCCATACGCAAGACCGCGCATGCGTCCGAGTACGCCTGCCTCGCCATATCGCTCGTCATCACGTGTTGGCAGATCGCAGCATGGCGAAGCGAGGCAAGGGGAGGAGCGGGACTTTGCCTACGACGCATCCCCTTCGTGGGCGTGACGGCGTTCGCCCTCGCGGTGCTCTATGCGTGCAGTGACGAGATTCACCAGCTCTTTATCGACGGGCGAGCGGGACAAGTCGCCGACGTGCTCGTCGATGCCTCGGGCGCGGCAATTGGCTGCCTGCTGACGTGCATACTCATATGGCGATTCATGACCAGGCGCATGAGACGACGTGAATTGTAGACACTATTTAGACATTATGACTGGTATGTTTTCATCCGCAGGTTCATCTAGATGATTTTGATAGACATAATATCTAGTTTCTCGTGCTATCATGCCCGAGAGCAAGAGGATCATGATGATGTTGGGTAGGGCCATGAGCGCGTTTCCGATATCGGAAACGGTCCAGACGATATCGCCGACACCCAATCCGCCGAGGATTCCCACGACGACGTAGATGATCTGATAGGGGACGATCGCTCGCTTGCCGAAGAGATAGGTGGCGCAGCGGTTCCCGTAGTAGCTCCATCCCAGAATCGTCGAATAGGCAAAGCTCACCATGCCGATGACGAGCACCGGTGTGCCGACGTAGGGAATGGTGGCAAAGGCGGCATTCGCCAGATCGGCGCCAGCTTGCAGGGAACCGTCCATGACGATGTCGGGATGGGCGAGCATCGTCGAGACGAGGACGAGTCCCGTGATAAGGCATATCACAACTGTCGACCAGAAGGTACCGGTCGAGGCGATGAGTGCCTGGCGTGCGGGGTTACGGGTGCTCGCGGCCGCCGCAACGATAGGGGCCGTACCGAGGCCGGATTCGTTGGAAAACAGCCCGCGGGCACATCCGTATTGCAAGGCGATCATGATGCCGCTGCCCACCGCGCCACCGAACGCCGCCTTGCTCGTGAACGCGCATTCGAGTATGAGCGAAAGCGTCTGGCCCAGGTATGGGGCGTTCGAGACGAGGATGATGAGGCAGCCTATCGTGTAGGCCGCAGCCATGAAGGGAACGAGCCTCTCGCAGACGCTCGTGATGGACTTGACACCACCGAATATGACCACGGCGACGAACACTGCGATGACGAGCGATACGGCCCACTTTGGAATCATGGGGAAGTTTCCGCATATGATGCCCGTCATCGCCGATGACTGGACGGCGGAACCCGTACCCAGCGTCGCGACGACAGCAAAGGCTGCAAAGAGGATGGCTCCGAGCTTGGCCCAGAAGGGGACGGAGCCGTCAGGACGCTTGAACGCGCGCTCCCAGGCGTACATGGCTCCGCCGAGCATCTGCCCGCGATGGTCCTTGACACGGTACTTGATGGCCGCGTAGACCTCGGTGTACTTGGTCGCGATTCCGAAGACGCCCGTGAGCCACATCCAGAAGACAGCACCGGGACCGCCGGCAATGATAGCGGTTGCGACACCAACGATCGATCCGGTGCCTATGGTGCCGGCAAGGGCCGTGACCAACGCACCAAACTGCGAGACGTCACCTTCGCCTTCGTCATCCCTTTGCACGGAGAGCTTGATGGCGAGCGGCAGCTTGCGTTGTATGAACCCCGTGCGAATCGTGAGAAAGACATGCGTCCCGAGGAGGAGGCATATCATGGCGGGACCCCAGACGAAGGCGCCTACTTGATTGAGGAGCGACGCAATGTCCATGATATAGTTAAGTTCCCATAAGATACGTTATCAGACATTTAGCTATTTGCCGGTGGAACCAAAGCCACCGGCAGAGCGCTCGGTCTCGTCGAGCTCTTCGACTTCAAGGAGTTCGACGATGGGAACCTCTTGAATGACGAGCTGGGCCACTCGGTCACCACGTTTGAGATGAATCGTGTTCCGTGCGTCCGTATTGAGCCCTATGATCTTGATTTCGCCACGATAGCCGCTGTCGATGAGTCCTGGCGTGTTGACAATGGAGAACCCTTGTTTTGCGGCGAGCCCGCTGCGCGGCTGCACGAAGCCCGCATAGCCTCCCGGTATCGCAATGGCTATGCCCGTTCCGATCAGGGTGCGCTCTCCGGGCGCGAGTACGTGATCTTCGGCCGCGTACAGGTCGAGCCCCGCATCGCCTGGATTCGCGTATGCGGGCGTAGGTAGTCCTTCGTCAAGTTTCTTGAGCTTGAGCACGATGTTCTTACTCATCTTCCAACTCCCGAATGTCTGAACCTGTCGCCGAATCGGCGACGCCCTCGGTCAGGCTCTCGAGTTCTTCGCGAAGCTCGTCGATGTCCTTGAAATCCTTGTAAACCGAGGCGAAGCGAATATAGGCCACCTTGTCTAAATCTACCAATCTTATGAGAACCTGATCCCCCAGTGACGAGGAGGGAATCGGTCCTCGGTACGTGTTGCGAATATCGTTTTCGACCATATCGACGAACGCCTCGAGCGTATGGAGCGAGACATTACGCTTGGCAGTTGCCGAAAGCAGGCTCTTGAGCAACTTGGAACGGTCAAAGGGCTCGACGTGCCCATCACGCTTGAGGACCATGATGGGCTCCTCTTCCCTTCTCTCGAAGGTCGTGAAACGTGTACCGCATTCGAGGCATTCGCGCCTGCGCTTGATGCTCGCTCCGTCGTCGAATGAACGAGAGTCGATTACCCGGGATTCTTTACAGCTGCAGTTGGGGCAAAGCATTCGTTCTCCTCACTTTGCTTCGAATTGTCAAGTGAGGTGATTCTATCAGAGAACGATGGGCCATGGCCCGAGCCTGCGGTGGCATCCGGTGCAAACGCCCCGTGATCACATGAACGAGAAGGCAAACAGCGCAACGGCGCCGAGTGCGGACGCAACGCATGCGAACGCATGCTCGCGTGAACCCTTCAAGAAACCCGGACGCACGCGTGCGTCGAGGACGTCATGCACATCCGAGACGAAGTCGTTGCCATTGAGATGGCCGAACATGTGAATGGCAAGCTCGTCTGCCAGCGAGGTGCGTTGTGTGCGAATACCGCGCACGACAGTGAGCTGCGGTTTATCCTGGGCTGGCATGAGGGCGGCCGCCGCGTTTGTCTTGTACATTGTGTTCATGGTCTGCCTCCTTGCGAATGAGCATGCGTGCTCCCCCGTTATACACAGCGCCTGCGACACGCTTTCAAACCGAACAAGTGTTCTTTTTCCATGATATACGAACATTTGTTTGTTTCAAGAGAAAAACGAACATTTGTTTGTAATTTTTCCTCGTTTCGTCTAGAATCTTCGTAACGAGTCCAGGAGGATGGTATGGATAAAGAAGAGCTCACCACGCGCCAGCAGCAGATACTCGACTACATTCGCAAGTGCATAGAGGTCAAGCACTACCCTCCCTCCGTGCGCGAAATCGGCCAGGCCATCGGGTTGTCCTCCCCTTCCACTGTCCACGCTCACCTCAACGCCCTCGAGGCCAAGGGGTTCATCAAACGTGATGGCGCGAAGTCACGTTCCATGGTCATCACGGGAAGCGAGGACGAGGCCCGCGAACGCGCCAAAGTCGAGCCCCGTACCGAGTTCAACGGCCACTCCCTCGTCGAGCTTCCGCTCGTCGGTCGCGTCGCCGCAGGCACTCCGATACTCGCAGAGCAAAACATCGAGGAGGAGGTCCCTCTTCCCACCTCGTTGTTTGGCGATCGCAATTCCTTCTTGCTCACGGTGCACGGGGATTCCATGATCAACGCGGGCATCTATGACGGCGATACGCTTCTCGTGCGCGAGCAGAGCACCGCGAACAACGGCGATATCGTCGTCGCGATGATTGACGACGGGGCAACGGTCAAGACGTACTACAAGGAAAAGGACTGCATTCGCCTGCAACCGCACAATGACGCCATGGAGCCGATCTTCACGCGCGATGCGCAGATCCTAGGCGTCGTCACCGGTCTGTTCAGGAGCTACTAGTCCCTCCGTCTCCATTTCGAATTGCCTGAACTGCTTGGCGAGGTTTGCCGGCAGGCACACTTGCAGGTAGATCCCGTCTGCCTCGTAGCTTTCGTGGGCCACGCGCGCTTGCTCGTGCGCGATTGTCACGTACCTTCCCTGGTCATAGGGAATGCGGACGCTCATCGGCGTGTATCGGCTCGCGACTTCGCTTTCGAGGCGAACCAGAAGATCCTCGATTCCGCTTCCCGTCTTCGCGGAAATGAAGGCAGCGTCGGGATGGAGAACCCGCAGGTGATCGAGCTCGGCAATACAATCATGCTCGATGAGGTCGATCTTGTTGAAGACGACGATACGGGGAATACCCGATGCGCCGATTTGCCCGAGGACGTCCTGGACGGCTTTGAGCTGGGCGGCACGTTGCGGTGACGCCGCATCCACGACGAGCAGCACGAGGTCAGCCTCGCGTATCTCGTCAAGTGTCGAATGGAAGGCCTCGACGAGGTTGTGCGGAAGCTTCTGTATAAAACCGACGGTATCGGTGAGCGTGACCTTGCTCGATCCGGGAAGTTCGAGCGCGCGCGTCGTCGAATCGAGTGTCGCGAACAGCTTGTCGTAAGCGAGGACGTCGGAATCGGTGAGCGCGTTCATCAAGCTCGATTTGCCGGCGTTCGTATAGCCCGCGAGGGCGACGCGGAACACGCCCGATGACGCACGGTGCTTGCGTTGCGTGTTCCTGCTGCTTTCGAGATTCGCGAGCTCGCGTCTGATGCGGCCGATGCGCTTGCGCACGAGCCTCCTGTCGACTTCGAGCTGGGATTCTCCCTCGCCGAAGCGCGATCCGACGCCACCGCCCATGCGATGTGCTGCCAGATGGCTCCACATGCCACGCAGGCGCGGGTAGAGGTATTGGTTCTGGGCGAGCTTGACCTGCAAACGGCCCTCGCGACTCGTTGCATGCAGGGCAAAGATGTCGAGGATGAGCGCCGTGCGGTCGATGACCTTTACGGGCTTGCCGACGATGCGCTCGAGATTGCTTTGCTGCGAAGGCGAGAGCTCGTCATCGAGTATGACGACGTCGGCATGCAGGTCATGCACGCACCGGGCGAGCTCCTCGGCCTTGCCGGCGCCGATGAAGGTGCGTGGATTGGGCGCGTCGAGCCTTTGGGACATCGTGTGGACGACCTCGGCACCCGCCGTATTGGCGAGGCGCTCGAGCTCGGCCATCGATTCGCGTAGCGGCCAATCGGCGTTTCCGCGGTCGATGCCGACGAGTATGGCCCGTTCGGGTGCTTCCTCGGTGATGACCTCGAACTTCGGACGTGGCATGCGTGCGCGTGCCTAGATTTCGACCGTGCCGGTGAAGCTCTGAGCAGCCGGACCCGTCATGAGAACGTGGCCATCGCTTTCGCGCCACTCGATCTGGAGCGTTCCGCCGATGAGCTCGAGGGTGACCTTGCGCGGCGTGTAACCGCAAATGTGCGCCGCAACCGCCGTCGCGCACGCACCCGTTCCACAGGCAAGCGTCTCCCCGCAGCCACGCTCCCATACGCGCATGCGGATGACGTCGCCGTCAACATGAGCGAATTCGACGTTCGTCCCTTCGGGAAACGCCTCGCAGTTCTCGACAAGCGGGCCGAGCGAATCGACGAGCTCGAGCCCCTTCTTGTCGACGAAGGTCACGGCATGGGGGTTGCCCATGGATACGCAGGTGAATCGAAGCGCATGGCCGTCGATGAAGAAATCGGCATCGAGCGCAACACGGCCGTATGGGGTCTCGGTTCCGCCAAACGTCGTCGGGACCTGCGCCGGTTCCAGTATGGGAGCGCCCATGTCGACAGTCGCCTGCGCGAGCTTTCCGTCGGCGTCGAGGGTGAAGCTGATGGGCTTGGGGCCGGAGAGCGTGTCAGCGACGAAGCTGCCGGCCTTGGGATCGACGATTCCGCGATCGACGAGGAACTTCGCGAAGCAGCGTACGCCGTTGCCGCACATCTGCGCCCTGGTTCCATCGGAGTTGTAATAATCCATGTAGGCGGCGCATTCGGGACGTGGCGAGGGCTTGACGATGATCACCCCGTCGCCTCCGATGCCAAAATGCCTGTCGCAAAGCGCCGTGATTTGCTCGGGGGTGAGAAGTATCTCGTCATCGAGGTCCTCGATCATCACAAAATCGTTGCCGATGCCGTTGAGCTTCGCGAAATCGTATCTCATGTTCGAACAGCCCCTTCAATCTCGTCTATCGCACGTCGTACAAGTGTATCAGTAATGCCCTCGTCGGCATGTAACCATATGATTTCGGAATCGCGACGTAACCACGAGAGCTGCCGCTTCGCGTAGCGTCGCGTCGCCTGCTTTATCTGGGCGACGGCCTCGTCAAGTGACATGTCGCCATCGAGATAGGAGACGATTTCCTTGTAGCCGATGGCCTGCCGGGCCGTGAGGCCGTCGCGAAAGCCGGCTTCGAGCAACCCGGAGACCTCCTCGACGAGGCCCGCTTCGACCATCTTCTCGACGCGTCCGTCAATGCGCTCGTAGAGCAGCGTGCGGTCGACATCGAGGGCCATCTTGATGCTCGGAATGCGTGCACAGAGCGATGCGAAGGCACGCTTGCGCATGGCGTAGCTCTCCCCCTCTTCGAGCATCTCGAGTGCCCGGACAACACGTCGGACGTTATGGGGATGGATGAGGGAGGCGCTTTCCGGGTCCTTTGCCATGAGCAGGCCATGGATGCCCTCGTCACCCAGCTCGTCGGCAAGCCGCGCGTAGCGCCGCCGGACCGGACTCCTCTCGTCGCCGGGGGCGAACTCCATGTCGTCGAGAGCGGCGCGGACGTAGAGGCCGGTGCCTCCGCATAGCACGGGAAGATGATTGCGCGTCCGTATCGCCGCGATGGCGGCACGCGCATCATGCTGGAACAGCGCGGCCGAATACGGCTCGCCGGGATCGAGAA
>OGRO01001183.1_pt1 | contig 23146 bp, 24 predicted proteins | sample 1553451 | NCBI WGS metagenome assembly OGRO01 (sample SAMEA2580021, study PRJEB22360) | human gut metagenome | reverse complement strand
ATCAAAGCCCAGCAGATCCGGTATACTTATAATGAGGATGGAAATCTCAGTAAGGTATCCTATCCGACCACCAAAGATGGAATTCAGGCATTGTCTTATATTTATGATGAGAACGGATGGCTGCAGGAGATCAAAGGAGAACTACATTCCAAGGGGCAGACAACAGAGAAAGTCCTCAGAAGTTATACCTATGATACGTTTGGAAGATTGGTCAAAACAGTGACAACCGATTATAAGAAAAATGACCAGACAAAAACAATCACATATACCTATGATAATGTTGGAAACCGGCTCAAAGAAGATGATGGAACAACGACAACATCGTATACTTATAACGGACTGGATCAGTTAAAGACATCCACGAAAAAAAAGGAACTGCGGTAGAAGAAGTCCGTCAGTATGATTACGATGCGAATGGAAATCAGACAGATGTAAAGAACACAAAGACTGGAGAAGATCAGACTTATGTGTATGATGCGGAAAACAGATTAAGTCAGGTGTCCGTGACGAAAGACGGAAAGACAGCGGTGATCCAGCAGAACATCTACAATGGAGAAGGACAGCGGATCCAGAAGGTCGATGGAGATGAGACGACTAACTATTATTATCAGAATGGAGTTGTGGCTTACACGACAGATGCGAATGGAGAGCAAAACTCACAGAATCTGATTGGAACCGATGGAAATGTCCTCGCAACAGAAAGATTTCAACAGAATGCAACACAATATTATCTTTACAACAAAGATATCCAGGAAAGTACAAGCAGTCTTGTAAAAGAAGATGGAAGTGCTGATGCAACATACCAGTATACGGATTTTGGAGAGACAATGATCCAGGGTAATGATCAGGCGAAAAATGAAGTATGTTATACTGGCGGAATTTATGATTAGAGTATGGGGTTGTACTATCTGAATGCACGGTATTATAATCCGGAAGATGGTAGGTTTATGACAGAGGATAGTTATCGCGGCGAGATAATGAACCCTGAGACTGGACATTTGTATGTGTATTGTGCGAATAATCCGGTGAATTATGTGGATCCTAGTGGGCATTTTGCGGCAGCAATGTATACAGTTATAAAATTAGTACTTGTTGGAGGTGCGGTAGCTTATGTGTCATATTCATCATGGAAAAATCATAGTTCAAAAACAAAATATGCAGGAAGAAAAATTATTTCTAAAACAAAAGTATCTGTATGGCTTACAGCAGGAGTAGTGGATAGGATAATATATAGTAAAAGTAAGAAAAAAGTAATACTAAAAAGAAGAAAGAATCAAAAAAAGTAAAAAAGAAAGAGCGACAGATATTCCAAGTTGGGCACATGGATCTAGACCAAAAAAAGGGGAAAGTGGAAATGAGTATGCAATTAGGAAAATGAATGAACATTATGGAAAAGGAAAATGGACAAGAAAAGGAAAGCAAGGAAAGGAATATAGTGAATTGAGAAAGTGGGGAGATAGAGGACGATAATTGATACAGTAAAAATATAAATGGAGGTGCAAATATATTCATGATTTATGAGTTGAAATTCTCGTATTATGAGGATAATTCAGAAAACAATGATGAAATAATTATTGCGGTATATTCATCATATAAAAAGGCAGAAATAGGAAAGAAAAAATTTTCACAACAACCAAGATTTAAAGGAAAAGAGGAATTTTTGGAAATTAATGAATATAAAATCAATGAAGCAGAGTGGAATGAAGGTTTTTGGAGAGCAACAAAATCATATTTTATAATAAAACTTTTAAATAATTATATGATCGAAAAAGAAGAAGAATATAATCCAGAAAATCATGATATAGAAGTAAAATATGGAGAAAATATAAAAGTGTATAATGGAAAAATGGATTATTATTATGATCATGAAAAATTTTTGTGTTTAAAAAATACTGAGAATGGACAAATGTATTGTTTAGATAAACAACAAAGAAAGATTCTATATAAAATAAATAAATATGAAGATATGTTGAAATTTTTAAACCAAAAATATGAAATTGAAAACTTTGGATGGAAAAATATTTTTAGGGAGTGAGGTGGTTAAATATGTATATATATCAACTGACATATGAAGATGAGGGTAGTTTACTTATGATTGGTTATTTTGGAAGTTGGAAAAAAGCACGAAGTGTAATGAAAAAATATAGATCAACACTTCCAGGATTTAAAGAATATCCGAATTGTTTTATTATAAAAAAAATGAAAGTAAATAAGGATAATTATTATTTTTTATAGGTATCACAGAATCTTAAAATTTCTTAAGGTCTACGGTATCAATGTCTTCGTTTTTTGTCGTTACAGACTATTCATTTCATTTTGACTACTGCTGGAATTATAGTATACGCATTTTGGAGTTTCATGTATTCTAAAAAATCTTGTCTGAATAGTAAAAATCCTTAAGGTCCCAGAGACCTTAAGAAAGACTTAGGAGGAGTTATTTTAAAGGCGCTTAAATATATTGTAATAGCTGGAATTACATATGTTGCTGCAACTGCAATTTCAACACTAAAGCGAAAACAACCTAAGATACATTATTATAAAGCAAAAAGGATAAATGCGAAAGTATATATATATGATGCTATAAAGACTAAATCTAAAGCAGCTATGAGATTGAAAGCAAATGGAAATGTTTTTGTGACATCTTCTGGATATGCTTATGATGCATGTAAAGCTGCAAGCCCAATTCATAAAGTATCTGCAATGCAAAAACACAAGAAGGAAAAAGATCAGGGAAAACAATATTATCATTATCATCCAATGTTAAAGTGGAGTAAAAATAAAAATGCGAGAAAACAAATGCATGTACATTGTTGGTTTTTAAAATAGGAGGATTTTAATAATTATGGTGTATGAAGATATTTGCAATTTTGGTATGGACCAATTAGTAATAACCCAATATAAAAAAATATTAAAAATACTTCAGGAAAATAGTAATATTTTAATATTAAAAATACCAATTGAGAAGGTAAAAAGTAAGGAGGAAAAAGAAAGGGAAGAATTACAAACTAAGAATTGTTTAATATTTAAAAAATTAGAAAAATTTTTCTTGGAAAGTAGATTATGTCGTAAAAATGGAACTATAATTAAAAGGGAAAAAGGAAAAAAGGGATATTATATGACGGATAATTGGTATTTATATAAATATAACAAGGATGTAAGAAAAGTTTTACAAGAATATCCTAATATTTATGCTTTTGCAGACTGGATAGATTTATGTTTTGTCTCAGAAAATAAAATTATTTTACAAACAATAGCACATGAAGGAATGTGTTTTGGATCAGCTGAATTGTTTAGAGATATATGATATCAACCAGCAGACATCGTAAGGTCTGAGGTACCTTAAATGCATTATATTATAAGTTACTTAAGTTCCCAGGGACATTAAGACAAAGTTTGAGTAACTTGAGATTTCATAACTTAAGTTCCCTGAGACCTTACGAAGTCACAGAAGTTACACTTATGATGCTTATGGAAAAGTCAAAGAGATTAAAGACCACAGAAATCTATTAAATAACAGTGATCAGGCAGTTTAAAAAGTCTATACCTATGACAGTTTTGACCGTGTAAAAGAGATGACTTACACAGAACTTGATTGGAACAGAAGGAAATGTCCTTGCAACTGAGAGATTCAAAGGGGATGATACGCAATATTATCTGTATAATGAAGATATTCAGGGAAGTACAACTAGCCTAGTGAAAGAAGATGGAAGTGCAGATGCAACCTATCAGTATACGGATTTTGGAGAGACAATTATTCATGGAGATGATCAGGCGAAAAATGAAGTGTGTTATACTGGTGGAATCTATGATCAGAGTACGGGATTGTATTATCTGAATGCACGGTATTATAATCCAGTGAATTATGTGGATCCTAGTGGGCATTTTTTAGTAAGTACAGCAGTTTTAGTAGGTGTCGGAGTAGGAGGAATTGTTGGTGCAATAGCTGGTTCATATAAAGGTAGATTAGTTGCTAAAAGATTAGGATATAAAGGGAAAAAAAGAAATTTATTTATAGCAACATATGGAATTAAAGGAGCTGCAGTAGGAGCCATTATAGGAGCATTTGCAGGTTATGGTATCGGTGTTTGCTATGGAGCATCATCAAGTAGTGGATTAGCGGTAAAAGGAGTCAATAGTGCAATAAGAAGAGTAGCTTCTGATCAAAATAAAGTAAGGCACATTATGCAGAGTAAACATGCGTGGACAAAAGTAACAAAAAAGAATCAGTGGAAGTATGTAAAACCAATTGTAAAAAAGGCAATGAAAAGTGGAAAAATGGAAGCTATAGGAAAAACTAAAGGAAAAGAAATTGTATATAAATTTGTATACAATTATAAAGGGAAAATTATCGAAGGTACATGTATAGCTAAGAAAGGAGTTGTAAAATTAAGTGATGCATGGGTTAAAACAATTGGTTTATGATAATCAACCATTTTTTTCTTCAAATCAAACTGGAAAAACGAATCGAGAGTTATATATTTTGTGGAAACAAAATAAGAGAGATGATATTTTCTTACTTTTATATACACAGCTTTGGATGGTATTAGAAGAAGTTTATATGGAGAATGTTATAGATTATTATAAGAAAGATTGTTATGAAAAAAAACTTTTTTTTGAATTAGTAGAATATCAAAAAAGGTTTTTTAAAAAAAATATCAAAATACAATTACTTACAGGTTATTTTTATGCGACCACGGAATATTTATTTTTCTTAAATAAGGAAAATGATATTTATAATATAGTTGATGAAGGAAAAAATATAATAAAAAAACTATATGATAATAATCAAGAAAAATTCGAAGTATATATTTTTTATATTTGCATTTTACAAGGAAAGAGAAAAAAATGGATAAAAAAAAGAAAATGGTATTTACGAGAAATTAAAAAACTATTTCCAAGTAATTCGGAAATAGATCAATATTTTCGGGAAATATTTTTACTGTAAGTAATGTTAAAGACTTTGTAACAATGATAGTATGTAATATACAATTACAAAATAAAAAAGATTCTTTTATTAAAAAATCATATTCCATACCTGTTGGTATTTTTCCAGGGAATAAAGCAACCATTGACGACAAAGGGAATATATATGTTGCGACTGGAATGTTAGGTGTCGTTCAGAAATTTAACAAGAATGGCGACTTTATTAAGAGTATCTTAATTAAGGATGATATTGATATGATTAAGAATGAAAGAGATGGAATTCATGTATATGCAGGCAAGTTTGATTATACGGATTATCATATAACAGAGAAAAAAATAATAGAAAAAGAAATAAGTGAAACAGATTTAGATCATATAAAATCGGGACCCAATGAATTGGTGATTGGTAATTTCTGGATTTTCAAAGGTAAAATTACAATCTTGAAAAGTAGTTTATTTCCAATAGATCCTTTTATTATTATGTATACAGCTATATTGATGGAAATTATATTTTGGATAAAAGCAAAGATAAGTCGGTTTAGAGAAAACAAAAGCAGCAAAAGTGTAGTGATAACAGGAGGAGACGAAATTGGAAGTTAATGTAGAAATTGTATTAAGTTATAATGATGAAGAAACAGATTGGAAAGTAAAAAAAAATATTTCTAAATTCATATACAGATTAAAGAAATACAGAACAGGAAATCGATTTTCTGGAGAATATACATATAAGATTAATCAAGATTCAGAACTATATAAACAAATAATTGAATTTTATAAATCAAATAGGAAAGATGTAGAATTTATCTGTTTGGATTATGATGTTAAAGTTTCAGATGAAGAATTTGAAAAGGCAAAAGCATTCGTTTTATGTTTTCCAGAATATTACTGTGAAGAATACGAAGATATTGAAAATGAATATAGTGAATGTGAAAGTTGTCATAGTAAAGAAAAAACAAATAGCTTATTTTATGCACAACCGAAAGGATATATAAAAAAACATGAGAATGATTATGGGTTTGCAGGATTGGATGGAACAGGAGAGTTGTTGTTATTACCAAAACTGGTGGAGAAATTAAAAAAATCAGGAGTAGATAAAAAATATTTTCAGCCGATTATAAGCAAAAGTAAAAAGATATTAGGATATACTTTTATTACTGATAATATATTACCACAGAAAAGTTATATTGATGAAAATTATAAATTTGAAAATCAATGTGAAAAATGTGAAAGAATAAATATGACAGAAAATGAAAACATTTTCTATTTCATACCGAAAAGAATAACAGAAGAAGGAATAAAAAATTTAAAGGATGTAAATAAGACATATGAATTTTACGATGAGTATAGGGAAATTATAATAAGTAAAAAGGTTGCACAAATTATAAAAGAAAATGTTCCATATGCAAAATTTTACCCTGTTATTTTAGATAACAGAAATTAAAAACAAATCAACTATTCAGGAACCACCCCACGATTCTCAACGATCGTAGAAAACACGATCATCGTACTAGTCTTCCCAAAGTGCTGCAATTTCCCAATAAATTCATCCAGTTCCATCGTACTAGGAAAAGCAACCTTCAGCAGCACAGAATAATTTCCAGTTACACAATCACATTCCAATACATTTGGGTGTGCTCGAAGAAAAGGATAAACTTCGGGTTTTTGTGCAGGGCTGATCTCAAGACTGATATATGCTTTAATATGATAACCAAGTTGGATCGGGTCAACAGAAGCATGAAATCCAGTCAGAATTCCTTCCGCTTCCAACCGCTTAATTATTTAAAGTAAATCAAGACTTTCATTAAAAAAAGAAAAGATGAAACACAAAATTTGAACTTTAAATTTGGAAAGACAGGATTAAGGTTTACGAACATTGCATACTGTGTTAAGCTCCAACACATAAAATCTTGAAACAAAACGACAGCATGAGTAATCAGAAAAGAGGAAGACAATGTTAAGCAGAATGGAACACGATTCAATTGGAGCATTAAACGTACCAGCGGAAGCATACTATGGAGTTCAGAGTATGCGTGCAGCCACAAACTTTCAGATCACACACCGTCCATTACATCCAGTATTGATCGACAGCATCGTAATGGTCAAAAAAGCAGCAGCGATCACGAATGAAAAGTCTGGAAAAACTTGACCAGCAAATCGCTCAGGCAATCATTCAGGCATGTGATGAGATTCTGGATGGAAATCTAAGAGATCAGTTTATCGTGGATGCGATCCAAGGAGGGGCTGGAACTTCTGCCAATATGAATGCAAACGAAGTGATTGCCAATCGTGCGATAGAAATCCTTGGTGGAACCAAGGGAGATTACAGCATTGTACATCCAAACGATCATGTCAATATGTCACAGTCTACGAACGATGTAATCCCAACGGCAGGAAAGATTACCGTCTTAAAATTACTTCCACAGACGATTAAAGAACTTGAGAAATTAGAAAAAGCCATGGAAGAAAAAGAAGCAGAGTTTGATGATATCCTCAAAATGGGAAGAACACAGCTTCAGGATGCCGTTCCAATGAGACTTGGACAAAGTTTTGGAGCATTTGCGCATGTCTTAAAAAGGGATATCAAAAGACTAAAAAATGTTATGGACGAGATGAAAGTCTTAAACATCGGAGCAACAGCGATCGGAACAGCGATCAATGTAGCCCCTTACTATCTTGCGAACATTTCTTATGAATTAAGCAAAGTTGCAGGAATTTCATTAAAACAGGCAGATGATCTGATCGATGCCACACAGAACTTAGATGGATTTGTCAGTGTATCCGGGGTGTTAAAAACATGTGCCGTTGATATTTCCAAGATATCCAATGACCTGAGATTAATGTCATCTGGCCCAAGAACTGGTTTATCAGAGATCAATCTTCCAGCAAGACAGAATGGTTCATCCATCATGCCAGGAAAGATCAACCCAGTGATTCCAGAAGTTGTATCACAGGTTGCATACCTGATCATTGGACATGACTATACGATCACGATGGCAGCCGAAGCCGGACAGTTAGAATTAAATGCATTTGAACCAGTCTTATTCCATCATTTATTTGAATCCATCGATACCTTAAAAGAAGCAGCAGCCACACTTACAAAACACTGCATTACAGGGATCACCGCAAATAAAGGACAGTGCGAAGAATATATTGAAAAAAGTGTTGGAATCTCAACAGCGTTATGTCCATATATCGGATATGCAAAGTCTGCTGAGATTGCAAAGAAATCACTAAAAACAGGAATTTCTGTAAAAGAGCTGGTATTAGAAGAAGGTCTGTTAAAGGAAGAAGAATTAAAAGAGATCTTAAAACCAGAGAAAATGACACAGCCTATGAGAGAAAAAGTGATGAAAGCAGTATCATAAATACAATTAGAATACAAAAAAGAATGAAAAGTAAGAAGAGGCTTTGGAGAAATTCAGAGCTTCTTTTATTGCAATATCCTCTCGCACAAGATATAATACATAAATAGAACATAAGTACGATTGGAGGATGGAAAGAATGATAATAATTCTATGCTTAGACAACAACAACGGTATGATGTTTAATGATCGAAGGCAGAGTCAGGATCGAGGCTTGCGAGAGTATATTGCGGAGATGACCAAAGGGGAGAAGGTCTATATGAATGCATATACAGAGAAGTTGTATGAAGAGATCAACGATCCGGTTGTTTGTGAAGATTGCTTACACAAGGCAGGAAAAGGGGAGACTTGTATTGTAGAGAATATTCCATTAAAACCAGTGATAGACAAGATCGAAGAGATCGTGATCTTCCGCTGGAATAAAGTCTATCCGTCCGATCAGGTACTGGATGTGGATCTTGAGGAATGGAAACTTGCAGAAGAAGAACAGATCGAAGGTTCCACTCACGAGATCACAAAACAGATCTATCTTCCAAAACAATAAGCTAGATCAGAAAAGAATATAACAAGAGGAGAAACAGTTGATGATGAGAGTAACAAAGAAATTATATGCCCTGCTGATCGCAGGAATGATGGCGGTATCACTGGTAGGATGCCAGAGTACAGGCAATAGCAGTAATGACGAAAGCACACAGAACGAACAAAGCAGCAAAGGAAGTACAAATTCTTCCACCAAATCTGTATCATCTGACAATATTCCGGATTTTTCAGGGAATATGACGGTTGCTGTTGATAATAATAATCCAGATTTTACATCCAAAGATCTGACAACAAAATCCTACGAGTCTTACAGCAGACTTGACTCTGAAGGAAGATGTCAGGTGGCGGAAGCGTGTGTTGGAAAAGATATCATGCCAAAAGGAAAACGCGGAGCGATCGGTATGGTAAAACCAACCGGATGGCATACAGCAAAATACAATAACGTTGATGGGAAATATCTATATAACCGTTGTCATTTGATCGCTTACCAGCTGACCGGTGAGAATGCCAATAACAAGAACCTGATCACAGGAACAAGATCTTTTAACGTGGATGGAATGTTACCATATGAAGAGATGGTCGGTGACTATGTCCGTGAGACAGGCAATCATGTATTATACAGAGTTACACCAGTCTTTGACGGAGATGACCTGGTAGCCAAAGGGGTACAGATGGAAGCGATGTCTGTGGAAGATAAGGGCGAAGATATTGAGTTTAATGTTTTTGTATATAATGTACAGGATGGAGTGAAGATTGATTACGAGACAGGAGACAGTGAAGCAGACAGCAGCGTGCAGGTAACAACAGAGAATTCAAAAGCAAGCCAGAAATACCACACAAACCAGAATTCATCTAATAACAGCAAAAACAACAGCAGTAACAAAAATACAACAGCAGTAAAAACAAATACAAAGACAACTGCTTCACAGAAGATCCGTGGAAATAGCAGATCAAAGGTATACCACTGCCCAGGTCAAAGAGATTATGACCGTATGGGAACATCAAAATATTTAGTCACATTTAAGAGTGAGAAAGAAGCAAAGGCAGCGGGATATCATAAGGCACAAAGATAAAAGAAAGAGTTAACGATCCATAAAGACAGACAGGAGGAAATCATATGAGTTTAAATGCAACACCAAGAGGAGACAGAATTCACATCGCATTATTCGGGAAACGAAATGCCGGGAAGTCAAGCGTTATTAATGCTATGACGAACCAGGAATTAGCGATCGTATCCGATGTCAAAGGAACAACGACAGATCCTGTATACAAGGCAATGGAACTTCTGCCATTAGGACCAGTAGTTATGATCGATACCCCGGGGCTTGATGATGAAGGAGAATTAGGGGAAAAGCGAGTCAAGAAAGCAAAAGAAGTCTTGGCGAAGGCAGATATCGCCCTTGTGATCATGGATGCTACAGCTGGTATGACAGAGTTTGAAGAAGATATGATACGTTTGATCGAAGACCGGAAGATTCCTTATCTGAAAGTCTACAATAAGATGGATCTTTCCAATGCCCAAGAATGGAAAGAAGACAAAGCCTGCTTTGTCAGTGCAAAGGATAAAAAAGGAATCTGGGAGTTAAAAGAAGAGATCGGGAAACTGGTTCCAACTGATGATGACACGCTAAAGATCGTTGGAGATTTGGTCTGTCCGAATGATTTTGTGATCTTAGTCGTACCGATCGACAGTGCAGCACCGAAAGGCAGACTGATCCTTCCACAGCAGCAGACGATCCGTGACCTTTTAGAAGCAGGAGCAGCCTCTATTGTTGTAAGAGAAACGGAATTAGAAAAGACATTAGAAGAGATCGGTAAGAAACCAGCATTGGTCATTACAGACTCTCAGGCATTTGGCAAAGTCTCAAAGATTGTGCCAGAAGATATCAAACTGACTTCATTTTCGATTCTGTTTGCAAGATATAAAGGTGATCTGGAAGAAGAAGTCAGAGGAGTGAAAGCCTTGGAACATTTAGAAGAAGGGGCGAAGATCTTGATCGCGGAAGGATGCACTCATCACAGACAGTGCGATGACATCGGAACGGTGAAGATCCCAAGATGGTTAAAACAATATACAGGTAAGGATTTTGATATCCATACAAGCAGTGGAAACTCTTTCCCTGAAGATCTGGATACTTATGATCTGGTCATTCATTGTGGCGGATGTACTTTAAATAGAAGAGAGATGAAAAACCGTATCGCAAGAGTCAAAGATGCAGGTGTTCCGATCGTGAACTATGGAATCTTTATCGCGGCAACGCAGGGAATTTTAAAGAGAACCTTAGAGCCATTTGAGGAAGCTAGCAGGATCTTAAATGAGATTTAGGATAGACTATTTCAAAAAATCAGCATAAATTAACAAAAATCAGCAAGACTGCTTCTTTACAAAGAAAGATAAGTTTTGTAGAATAGAAAGATAGAATTAAAACCAAATGGGAGGAAATCATGAGCAAAGTAAGAACAAGATTTGCACCAAGCCCTACAGGGCGTATGCATGTAGGTAACTTAAGAACAGCCCTTTATGCATATCTGATCGCACGTCATGCAGGCGGAGATTTTATTTTAAGAATTGAAGATACAGACCAGGAAAGACAGGTAGAAGGGGCAGAAGAGATTATCTACAATACCCTTAAGAAAGCCGGAATGAACCACGATGAAGGACCAGACATCGATGGTGGAGTCGGACCATATGTTCAGAGTGAGAGACAGGCACAGGGTCTTTATTTAAAATATGCAAAAGAACTGATCGACAAGGGAGAAGCATATTACTGTTTCTGTGATCAGGAGAGATTAGACACACTGAAAGTAAAATCAGGAGATGTTGTGATCAGTCATTATGACAAACATTGCTTAAACTTATCCAAAGAAGAAGTTCAGGCGAAATTAGACGCAGGAGTACCATATGTTATCCGTCAGAATAACCCAACAGAAGGAACAACATCTTTCGTTGATGAGATTTACGGAGAGATCACAGTGGATAATATCGAATTAGATGATATGATCCTGATCAAATCGGATGGATATCCAACATACAACTTCGCAAACGTAGTTGATGACCATTTAATGGGAATCACACATGTAGTTCGTGGTAATGAATACTTATCATCTACACCAAAGTACAATCGTTTATATGATGCATTTGGATGGGAAAAACCAGTATACATTCATTGTCCACTGATCACAGACGAAGAACATCACAAATTAAGTAAGAGAAAAGGTCATTCTTCCTTCGAAGATCTGATCGAGCAGGGATTCTTGCCAGAGACGATCGTAAACTTCGTTGCATTACTTGGATGGAGTCCAGGAGGAGAACAGGAAATCTTCTCATTAAAAGAATTAGAAGAGATCTTTGATTACAAACATATGTCTAAGACACCAGCGGTCTTTGATATGAACAAGATCAAATGGATGAATGGTGAATATATCAAAGCCATGGACTTTGACCGTTTCAAAGAACTTGCTATGCCATATGTAACAGAGACAATTCACAGAGAGATGGATTTTGATAAGATTCTTTCTATGGTGAAGACAAGAATTGAGTTATTTACAGAGATTCCGGGACACATTGACTTCTTCGAAGCAGTTCCAGAATATGATGTAGAGATGTACAAACATAAGAAGATGAAGACAACACCTGAGACTTCATTAACCGTATTAAAAGAGATCTATCCAGTGATCGAAGCACAGGAAGATTTTACAAATGATGCATTATATGAGATGTTAGTATCTTTTGCAAAAGGACATGAGTACAAGAATGGTTATGTGATGTGGCCAGTTCGTACAGCAGTCTCTGGAAAGCAGATGACACCAGGTGGAGCAACAGAATTAATGGAACTTCTGGGAAAAGAAGAATCATTAAAGAGAATCAATGATGCGATCGCGAAACTGGAGGCAGCACTTGCATAGCCAGCTGAGCAAGGCACAGAAAGAAGCAGTGATGCACAAAGATGGACCGATGATGGTACTTGCAGGACCAGGTTCAGGGAAGACACTTGTGATCACAAAGAGAATTCAATATTTGATATCGCGCTATCAGATCCCACCGCAGCGGATTCTGGTCATTACATTTACCAGAGCAGCAGCGAATGAGATGAAAGAGCGGTTTTGGCGGCTGGCAGGGGAAACCCTGCCGGTTTCTTTTGGAACTTTTCATTCTGTGTTTTTTACGATTTTAAAATATGCTTATCACTATAGTGCAGATAATATTCTGCCGGAACATAAAAAATATGACTTTATCCGTGAGATCATCACAGATCATGAGCTGGAGATTGATGATGAAGCAGATTTTATGCGTCAGATCATACAAGAGATCAGCTTAGTCAAAGGGCAGATGATCCCTCTTGCCTATTATCACAGTGGGTGCTGTGGGGATGAAGTGTTTAAAGAAATTTACAGGGCATATGAAGAAAAACTGCATGAGAACCGTTGGATCGATTTTGATGATATTTTGGTTTATACGTATGAGTTGTTAAAAGAGCGTGAGGATATCAGAAAAGCATGGCAGCAGAAGTTTCCATATATTTTGATCGATGAGTTTCAGGATATCAATAAGATTCAGTATGAGATCGTCAAGATGTTAGCAGGAGAGACAAAGAACCTCTTTATCGTAGGAGATGATGATCAGTCTATTTATAAGTTTCGAGGTGCAAGACCAGAACTGATGTTAAATTTTCCAAAGGATTTTGAGAATACCAGACAGGTGATCTTAAACCGAAACTATCGTTGCGGGGAAGAGATCGTACAGGTTGCGGAAGATATCATTTCTTATAATACAAAACGTTTTGAAAAGAAGATGCAGGCAAGAGAAGATGCTGCAAGTATGGTTGAGGTCCGTACATTTAAAGATCACTATGAGGAGAATAAGCATATCATTTACACGATCAAGGAAGAGATGGCAAAGAAGACACCGTTATCCCAGATCGCGATCCTTTATCGGACCAATCAGGGGCCAAGACAGCTGATCGCTGCATTGATGGCATACAATATCCCATTTTATATGCAGGATGCAGTACCGAATCTGTTTGATCACTGGATTTCCAAAAATATCATAGATTATATGCACCTTGCGATGGGAGATCGCAAAAGAAGCACATTTTTAAGAGTCATGAACCGTCCCAAGCGTTATATCAGCAGGGAATATCTGACCGAATCACAAGTGTCATTTGATGATCTGTTAGAGAAGGTCAAAGATAAACCATGGCTTTATGAATATGTAGAAGATTTTAAGGAAGATCTTCGGATCATGAAGAATATGACTCCGTTGATGGCGATCAATTATATCCGGAAATCCGTGGGATACAATGCGTATTTAGCAGAATATGCAAGATTTCGCAAGATTCAGGAAGAAGAATTTACGCAAGTATTAGAAGAACTTCAGGAGAGCGCAAAAGGCTATGATACATATGAGGCATGGTTTGATCATATCAAAGAATACACCGAAGAATTAAACCGCCAGTCAAAAGAGAATCAGAAAGAAAAAGAAGGAGTTGTGGTCAGCACGATGCACAGCACCAAAGGATTGGAATTTGAACGTGTCTTTTTGCCAGATGTCAATGAAGACGTGATCCCACATAAGAAGTCCATGAAAGAAGAAGACGTGGAAGAAGAAAGACGTTTGTTTTACGTTGGAGTTACAAGAGCCAAGAAATATCTGCACATCTTGTCAGTAAAGAAACTTTATAACAAAGACAGCAGGCCGTCAAGGTTCGTAGAAGAACTAAGAAGCCGTCAGGAGAAAAGAGGTGTTTTGCATGGAAAATAGAGCGATGCCAAGAGCAGGCGAATTTTATATGCATTTTAAAGGAAAACTTTATCAGATCGTTACGGTTGCAATACATACAGAGACAGAAGAACCATTGGTGGTCTATCAGGCAATGTATGGAACGTTTAAGACATATGCAAGACCACTTGCGATGTTCTTAAGTGAAGTCGATCATGAAAAATACCCAGATGTGCAACAGATATACCGTTTTCGGAAAGTAGAACTGTGTGAAAATTCAGAAGCAGAACTGGTTGATGAAGTGACAGCACAGGAAAATGAATGTGATGAGACAGAAGAAACAGCAGACATTGAACCACTGTTGAAATTCTTAGATGAAACAGATCTTCATGAGCGCCTGAATATTTTATTACAGTATAGAGATCAGATCACAGAAACGATGCTGGAATCCATGGGTATGGCAATGGATTGTGTCCTGAATGGAAAAACTCTGGAAGAAAAGTATTATGAACTTGACAAAGTGATCCGAACAAAACTTCAATATGAAAAAAAGCCCCGCATATAAGATGCAAGGGCTTTTTTATTAATATCATATTATTCTTCGTCTTCTAAGATCTCATCTAAGACAGCAGTGACTGTCTCATATTCTTCGTCTGTTTCAATGTTGTCAAGACTGAAAGTATCAGGATCTTCAGGGTCTTCGTTGTAACGATATAAAAGTAAAGCCCCTTCTTCGTCATCACTTTCTAAGTCTTCAACAGTGATCAATGCGATATATTCCTGATCATCTAATTCTTCTACAGAGAATAAAGCGATCACGGCACAGTCTTGTTCAGTTCCATCTTCTAATTCTAAATGGAGCACAGGAGTTTCTTCTTCAATGATATTATCTACTTCGTTAAATTCACTCATTTTGATACCTCTTTTCTTAGTCTTTTCTCCACTATACTAAAGGATCATAAAAAAAGCAAGAAAAGGATAAAAAAAGATCACTTTGTCTAAGAATTGACAAGAAAAAACAGGTATGATACGATACGAACTAATGGAGGTAAAACAATGGAAGAATATAAGTTTTTGCTGGATATCGCAATCATTCTGGCAATGACCAAGTCTTTTAGTCTTGTGTCGAAGAAGTTTAACATGCCGCCAGTCGTTGGAGCATTGATCGCGGGAATCATTTTAGGACCAGTGGTCCTTAATGTAGTGAGTCCTTCAGATTCAGTTTTAAATCTGGCTGAAGTAGGTGTAGTTGTTTTAATGTTTCAGGCAGGTCTTGAGACAGATATTGATGAGTTGAAGAAGAGTGGAATTCCCGCATTCGTCATTGCGTTATGTGGAGTATTGATCCCACTTATCATGGGAGCTGTTTTATCCGTTATATATGGAAATAATATCATGGAATCGATCTTTATTGGAGTGATCCTAACAGCAACTTCAGTAAGTATCACAGTAGAAGCATTACAGGATATGGGACATTTAAAAGGAAGAGTCGGAACAGCAATCCTTGGGGCAGCGATCATTGATGATATCTTGGGAATCGTTTTATTATCAATTATGACAAGCCTTGGGGGAGCATCTGGATTCCATATTCAGGCAATCCTTAAGATCTTGATCCAGATGGCAGCATTCTTTGCGATTTCTATTATCGGTGGAGTTGGGATCAAGAAGTTCTTTGAGTGGCTTTCTACTTATAAGAATCCAGAGATTGAACGTCATAGAAGAAGAGTTCCGGTGTTTGCACTTGCATTTTGCTTAGCACTTGCATTTCTTGCAGAAGTGTTTGGAATCGCTGATATCACAGGTGCATATCTTGCAGGGATCATTTTATGCAGGCTCCCAGAACGATTTTATATATATAACAAGATTGAAGTTTTATCGTATATGCTGATCACACCAGTATTCTTTGCAAGTATCGGTCTGAATGTAAACATTCATGGAATGACACAGACGTTGATCATCTTTACGATCATTTTATGTGTGATCGCAGTGATCTCGAAGATCGCGGGATGCGGTTTTGGAGCATTGTTGTGCAAATATACGAAGAGAGAATCTGTACAGATCGGAGCAGGAATGGTATGCCGAGGTGAAGTTGCACTGATCGTTGCACAGAAAGGAATTTCTGTTGGATTATTATCAGAAATTTTCTTTGCACCAGTAGTCATCATGGTTCTCGTCACAACACTCTTATCACCGATCATTTTAAAAATGTTATTTGCAAAATAAGACGTGAGGGTCAAAAGTAAAATATTTACGATACAGATAAAACAATAGAAAAGAGGCTTTAATATGATAGACACAGTCGTATCTGTAAAACTTCCGATCGGAGAGATGCTAAGGATCAAAAGAAATCGTCTGATGCCGGATGTGGTGACTGGAGAGGAGAAGAGAATCTGTCTGGTGTCTGGAATCTACGGAGATGAGCTTGGCGGACAGTATATCTGCGGAGAGATCATTCGCCGGATCAAGGCAGAATTTGAGAATCTGACAGGTATTGTCGATGTGTATCCAGCGGTCAATCCATTAGGACTGGATGCACGAACAAGAGCAGTACCAATCTCAGATATCGATTACAGCAGTGCATTTCCAGGAGACATCAATGGAGGTCTGGAAGATTATACAGCAGCTAAATTGATCGAAGATATCAAAGGAGCATCCTGTTGCATTGATATTCATTCTAGTAATATCTTTTTGCAGGAAGTTCCTCAAGTACGTTTAAATAACGATTACGATGAGACATTACTTCATCTGTCAAAATATATGAATACGGATCTTGTCTGGATCCATCCTTCTCAGACAGTGAATGAAGGAAGTTTAGCTTTCACTTTAAACCAGATGGGAATCCCAACTATGGTTACGGAATCCGGTGCAGCATTTCGTATCCGTTACGAGTACTGCCGCCAGATCATAGATGGAATTTTTTCGGTGATGGCAGAACTTGGTATCTGGAAGGGAAAGGTTCAAGGCAAAACAAAGGTTCCGTTTATCCACGAAGACCAGATCTTTTATTTAAATTGTGAATCCAGTGGATTGTTTGTTTCTTACAAGCGATTAAAGGATCCGGTAAAGAAAGGTGAGATCATAGGGATCGTACAGAATCCTTTAATGGGAGCAACGGAAGAAGAAGTGGTTGCCCCAACCGATGGTATTTTGATGACATTAAGAGAACATCCAAGTGTAACGGAAGGGTCCTTGGTAGCCAGAGTGATCGGAGGGAATGCACTATGAAAAAAGAAATCATATATTCCTCAGGAAATTACTTAAGAGATGAGTTTAAGATCGAAGGATATCTCTTTGGAAAACAAAGTGAAGGATCAGAACCAGCGGCATGTATTGTCGGAGCAATGCGTGGAAATGAATATCAGCAGTTATATATTTGTTCTCAGTTAGTCAAACGTTTAAAAGAACTGGAGAACAGTGGTGCGATCGTTGGAGATAATCAGATTCTGGTCATTCCATGTGTGAATAATTTTTCAATGAATGTCGGAATGAAATACTGGGTATCTGATAACAGTGATATCAACCGTCAGTTTCCTGGGAATTTTGACGGGGAACCAACAAGCCGTCTGGCAGCACATTTATTTGAACGGGTTAAAGGATTCCGCTATGGAATCCATTTTGCATCATTTTTCAGAAGCGGAGATTTTGTGCCACATGTGCGAATGCCTGCAACAGGAAAAGAAAGCACCAGCCTTGCAAGTCTGTTCGGGCTGCCTTATGTATTAACAAGCAAACAACGAAATTTTGATAAAAAGACATTAACTTATAACTGGCAGATCAATGGGACGGATGCATTTTCGGTATATTCTGGGGAAACAGATAATATCAATGTGAATCTGGCCAGGAAGGCTGTATCTGCCGTGCTTCGCTTCTTGACTCGAATGGGTATTTTAAAATATAATTGCCATAACGGGTATATTGCGAGTATTATAGAAGAAGAGGATCTTGTATCCGTCAAAGCAAGTGCTCCGGGATTCCTAAGACGTTTTGTGACGATCAATGAGGAAGTTAACCGAGGTCAGCTGCTTGGTGAAGTCATTAATCCATATAATGGAGAGATTTTATCAGAGATCCGTTCAACGGCAGATGGGATCATATTCTATGCCGAGGATCAGCCAACGATTTTGGAAAATGCATCTGCATTTCAGGTGATTAAGAAACTACATGAATAAATGGGAGGAAATCATGGGAGAAGTTAGAAGAGTCTATGTTGAAAAGAAAAAAGACTACGCAGTAAAAGCAAAAGAGCTGCATGCATCATTGAAGCAGTATCTTGGACTGGATGTCGAATCTGTTCGTGTCCTTGTCCGCTATGACATCGAGAATCTATCCGATGCAAGTTATGAAAAAGCACTGGTTACAGTATTTAGTGAACCACCAGTTGACGACGTGTATGAAGAGACATTACCACTTGCCGATGGGGAAATATCTTTCAGCGTTGAGTTTCTGCCAGGTCAGTTCGATCAGAGAGCAGATTCTGCACAGCAGTGTGTGAAACTGTTGAATGAGGACGAAGATGCCCTGATCAGAAGTGCAACAACTTATGTTGTAAAAGGTGACTTAACTGACGAACAGTTAGAAGCAGTCAAAGAATATTGCATCAACCCAGTTGACTCAAGAGAGGCAGCTGCAGACAAACCAGAGACATTAGTGATGGATTTTGAAGAACCAGCAGATGTTAAGATTCTGGATGGATTCAAAGATATGGAAGAAGACAAATTTAAAGAATTATATGATTCTTTAAATCTTGCTATGACATTCAAAGATTTCCTTCATATCCAGAATTATTATAAAGGAGAAGAAAAGAGAGATCCTTCCATGACAGAGATCCGTGTACTGGATACTTATTGGTCAGATCACTGTCGTCATACAACATTCTCCACAGAACTTACCAGCATTGGATTCCAGGATGGATTCTATCGTGCACCATTAGAAGAAGCATATTATTCTTACATGGATGACTTTGAAGAGATGTACAAAGACCGTGATGACAAATATGTCTGCTTAATGGATATGGCATTAATGGCGATGAAACGTCTTAAAAAAGATGGAATTCTTGACAATATGGAAGAAAGCGATGAGATCAACGCCTGCAGCATTGTTGTACCAGTAGAAATTGATGGTAAGGAAGAAGAATGGCTGATCAGTTTCAAGAATGAGACACATAACCATCCAACAGAGATCGAACCATTTGGTGGAGCTGCAACATGTCTTGGAGGAGCAATCCGTGATCCACTGTCAGGACGTACTTATGTATACCAGGCAATGCGTGTGACAGGAGCTGCTGATCCGACAGTATCAGCAGATGCAACTCTGAAAGGAAAACTTCCTCAGAAGAAACTTGTTCGTGAGGCGGCTCATGGATATAGCTCATATGGTAACCAGATCGGTCTTGCTACAGGACTTGTAAAAGAGATTTATCATCCAGATTACGTTGCAAAACGTATGGAGATCGGTGCTGTACTTGGAGCTGCTCCAAGACGTGCGGTTATCCGTGAGAACTCTGATCCGGGAGATATCATCATTCTTCTTGGTGGTCGTACAGGCCGTGACGGCTGTGGTGGAGCAACAGGTTCATCTAAGGTTCACACAGAAGAGTCTATCGAGACTTGTGGAGCAGAAGTTCAGAAAGGAAATGCACCGACAGAACGTAAGATCCAGAGATTATTCCGCAGAGAAGAAGTAAGCCATCTGATCAAGAAATGTAATGACTTTGGTGCAGGCGGTGTATCTGTAGCAATTGGAGAACTTGCAGACGGACTTCGCGTTGAACTTGATAAAGTGCCGAAGAAATATGCAGGACTTGATGGAACAGAAATCGCAATCTCTGAGTCTCAGGAAAGAATGGCAGTTGTTGTAGACCCGAAAGATGTAGATGAATTCATGGGATACGCGAAGGAAGAAAACTTAGAGGCAACAGTTGCAGCAGTAGTAACAGAGGAGCCAAGACTCGTTCTTGTATGGAGAGGAAAAGAGATTGTTAACCTTTCCCGTGCATTCCTTGATACAAACGGTGCTCATCAGGAGACAAATGTTGAGGTTGAGATTCCTTCTAAGAAGGACAGCCTTTTTGTAAAGAAAGAAGTAGGAGATGTAAAAGAGACATGGCTTTCTATGCTCTCTGATCTCAATGTATGCTCTCAGAAAGGACTTGTTGAGATGTTCGATGGTTCTATCGGAGCAGGTTCCGTATTTATGCCACATGGTGGAAAATACCAGATGACAGAGACACAGGCAATGGTAGCGAAAGTATCTGTTCTGAACGGAACAACAGACAGTGTATCTATGATGAGTTACGGATTTGATCCATATCTGTCAAGCTGGAGCCCATACCACGGAGCTGTTTATGCAGTGACAGAGTCAGTTGCCAAGATTGTGGCAGCAGGTGGAGATTATAGAAAGATCCGCTTCACATTCCAGGAGTATTTCCGTAGAATGACAGAGGATCCGAAGAGATGGAGCCAGCCATTTGCAGCACTTCTCGGAGCTTATGCGGCACAGATTGGTTTCGGACTTCCGTCTATCGGAGGAAAAGACAGTATGTCAGGAACATTCCAGGATATTGACGTACCTCCGACACTTGTATCCTTTGCTGTCGATATGGCTCTTGAGCAGGATATTATTACACCTGAACTTAAGAAAGCTGGAAATAAACTTGTATGGCTCAAGATCGAAAGAGATGAGAATGATCTTCCGGTTTATGATGCAGTAATGGATCAGTACGGTAAATTCATGGAAGATATCCAGAGCGGAAAAATTGTATCTGCATATGCACTGGATCGTCATGGAGTTGCAGCAGCAGTCAGCAAAATGGCATTTGGTAACCGTAAGGGTGCCAAAATCGAGCACAATGTAGATAAGAGAGATCTGTTTGCTTCTGCATTTGGAGATATTATCGCAGAGGTTGAAGACGGAAAAGTTGGAGAACTCGCAATCACTTATACAGAAATCGGTGAAGTAACAGAAGAGCCTGTACTTGCTTACGGTGATGTGAAGATCGCACTTGCAGACGCACAGGATGCATGGACAGGAACACTTGAGAAAGTATTTGCTACAAAATCAGCAGCAGATTCTGATGCCAAGGTTGAAGAGAAGCTCTTCAATACATCCGATATTCATATTTGCAGCCATAAGATCGGACAGCCAACAGTATTTATTCCGGTATTCCCTGGAACGAACTGTGAGTATGACAGTGCCCGTGCATTTGAGAGAGCAGGCGCTAAGGTTATTACAAAAGTATTCCGTAACCTTGATGCAGAAGACATCCGTGGATCAGTAGACGAGTTTGAGAAAGCAATCGGACAGGCTCAGATGATCATGTTCCCAGGTGGATTCAGTGCCGGTGATGAGCCGGATGGTTCAGCTAAATTCTTTGCAACTGCATTCCAGAATGCGAAGATCAAAGAAGCTGTTGAAAAACTTCTGAATGAGAGAGATGGACTTGCACTTGGTATCTGTAACGGATTCCAGGCTCTGATCAAGCTCGGACTTGTACCATACGGAAAAATTGTTGGACAGACAGATGATGCTCCGACACTGACATATAATACAATCGGACGTCATATCTCTAAGATGGTTTATACAAAGGTTGTTACAAACAAATCCCCATGGCTTCAGGGAGCACAGCTTGGCGGAGTTTATACAAACCCGGCATCTCATGGTGAAGGAAGATTTGTTGCAAGCGAAGAGTGGCTTGATAAGCTGTTTGCTAACGGACAGGTTGCAACACAGTACTGTGATCCGGAAGGAAATATCAGCATGAACGAAGAGTGGAACGTGAACGGATCTTACCGTGCAATCGAAGGTATCACAAGCCCGGATGGACGTGTCCTTGGTAAGATGGCTCACTCTGAGAGACGTGGAGATCATGTTGCTATTAACATTTATGGAGAGCAGGATCTGAAGATTTTTGAATCCGGTGTGGCATACTTTAAATAAAAGTAAAATAGAGATAATGGCAGTGCCCCGTACTCATGATCGTGAGTACGGGGGATTTTTATATCATTTGGGAGTGAAAAATAATGACACATCAGTCTTTAAAATGTCATAAAGCGGCGATTCTTTTGGGCGGTCATTCATCGAGAATGGGAGGACAGCCAAAGTTTCTGCTGAAGGATGGAAAAGGCCAATCTTATCTGAAAAGGCAGATCAAGGCATTGGAGAAAGCAGATAGGATTTATCTGTCAGCAGCCGATGCGGCGCAGTTGGCGCTTATTCAAAATGTATACAAAGATAAGGATTGTTATGGGCTTATAGACGTTGTCAAAGACTGCGGCCCCTTAGGTGGCCTATACACGGTCTTGCAGCAGTTAAAGGATGAAGATGAATGGATTTTTGTGACAGCCTGCGATGTCCCGGAATTGACAGAAAGTATGGTCGGCAGCCTGATTCAGGTGTCTGCGGATGCGTATGAACAGGGATATGACTGTATGGTCTATCAGGACAGTCGTGGACGAATCCACCCTTTATGTGGTCTGTATCGCCCGTCGCTTTTGCCGGTAATTCAGCAAATGCTGCGGTATAAAGATTATAAAATGATGCATTTGCTGATTCGAAGCCGCTGTTTGATTGTGTCATCGGCAGAGATGGGGATACCAGATACATG
>OGRO01001182.1_pt1 | contig 23155 bp, 16 predicted proteins | sample 1553451 | NCBI WGS metagenome assembly OGRO01 (sample SAMEA2580021, study PRJEB22360) | human gut metagenome | reverse complement strand
ACGCCGAAAGTACTTGGCTGGAAGCGGCCCGGGAGGATAGGAAGCTGCTGATTAACTAAAAGCTCAACCGAAAGGTTGAGCTTTTTACTTGCCTTCATTTGGTTCAGGGTTGAGGTGGCGGCTTCGCCGCCTTTTTTTATTGGGCTATGCCCGAAAGTGGCTTTTTAGTCACGGGTTACCAGTCGCAGCCTTTCCCTCTAGGGGAAGGTCCCCCGCAGGGGCGGATAGGGCAGACATGGTATGAAAGACAGCTGGTAGTATAGGAGAAAGAGAGGCGCATTTGTGCTGCTAACGAAAGCAGCCGAGCGCCGCTGACGCGGTCCCCCTTCCCCATGCGGGGAAGGCTTGTGTGGTGGCGGCTTCGCCGCTTTTTTTATTGAAGCGATGCCCGAAAGTGGCTTTTTAGTCACCGGTTACCCCTAGTATAAGAAGGTGCGTAAAATGCAAGAGGGGTTCTTGCGAAAAATGAGCGATCGGGCTCTCTTAGGGCGTTTTTTGTCATAAAGCATGTGCTATACTAAAGAAAAACAGTTTGGCAGTGTGAAAGAGAGAGGATCCATAGAGGGTCTGTCAGATATTTTTTAAAATGGTATAATGAAATTATAAATTGTCATCTAAAACAACAAAAAAGGCTGTATAAAGAAGATCTTCATACAGCCTTTCCAGAGCAGATTGCTTGTCGGTTACTGCTATACCCCACGGCATAGTGCCTTATCTTAGAACATGTTGGATATAGGTAAACTGATACATTCAGCTTGGTTTCAATGTTGGACATAGGTAAGCTGACACCAACCATCTAAGGTTGATTTCATTATAGCAATGAATCTTATAAAACGCAAGTTTTTAACAATACCCCAATAGGAGGAACTATGGAAAAGAGACAGTATCGTTTTGCTTTTGATATCGGCATCGGATCTTGTGGATGGGCCGTGGTTTCTGAAAATGAGACGGGAAACAGGAGAATCGAGGATGCGGGTTCCCGAATTTTTGATTCTGGTGAAATGAAAGAAGGCAAAGATAGGAAAAGCCAAAAGCGCAGAGGCTTTCGCGGCGTAAGACGAGTGCTGCGCCGTCGATCGCATAGAAAATATCGGTTGAAAAACTATTTGCGATATGTTCATTTTATGACCGATATGGAAATTCGATGTGTTTCGGAAGCGTCGATGAATCAAATCCTTCCAGTAAAAGTCAGGGGAATCGATGAAAAACTGACGAAAGCAGAATTACTTCAAGTGCTCATCCATGCCTGCAATCATCGCGGCTATAAGGATTTTTATGAAGTGACGGAGACCGATGAGGCCGAAAGCCTGGAAGAAGAGGATGAAAAGATCAATCAGGCGGCAGCCGATCGGCTGGATCGATTGTTCGAGGAAAGCCATTGCCGCACCATTTCTGAATACATCTGCCGGTACTGCACCATCCCCGGGACAGACCGGATCGATTATCGCAATCGATTCTACAAAAATGAGAACCGCATGATCATTCGAAGGAAACATGTGGAAAACGAGGTCTGCACGATCTTGAAGAAGCAGAGGGAATGGTATCCTGAGCTGACAGACCAAAAGATCAAGGAAATCATGGAGGTGATCTTCTCGCAGAGAGATTTTGAAGATGGACCGGGGGATGCTTCGGACAAGTATCGCAGATACACAGGCTTTTTAGAGAGCCTTGGGTATTGCCGCTTTTATCCCGAGGAGCGGAGAGGCTTCAGAAACACCGCATTGGGCGATGTATATGCCGCCATCAATGCACTGTCGCAGTATCGCTATGTGCATACAGATACCGGAGAGGCGAAGTTGACCCAAGAAGCGGCAGCGAAGATGGTTTCTTACATTTTGAAACAAGGCCGCCTGACGCGCACGCAGGCGGCCAAGCTTTTAAAGCCTTTGGGGATAGCGATCTATGGAAGCAAGGATGTCGACAAGACATTGGCGAAGTCATTCCGCTTCCTGAAAGAAATGAGGAAAATAGCAGAAAAATGTCAGGTGTCATGGGAGTCACTTTTGTCAGAGACAGATCTGACCGAGTATGAAGAAGGCAAGACGTCGCTGCTGAACCAGCTCGGGACGGTATGCTCGATGTACCAGACACCGCATAGAAAGGAAGAGGAGCTGAAGAAGCTCCATGCCAAATGGGAACACGTACATCTCCCGCCCGCTTTTTGGAATGCGCTGAAAAGACACAAGTTTAACGGGACTTCCAGTGTTTCTTATCATCATATGGCAGATGCCATCGAAGCGTTTTTGAAAGGAGATATTTACGGCAATTTCCAGTGGAACAAGCAGAAACAGCTGGACGAAAAGCAAGAATCACAGAGAGAAAGGTTGCTTTCCGCCAAAATACTGATGCAAGATGAGGATGTGAAAGATAACCCTGTCGTTCTTCGCTCGATCAATGAGACGAGAAAGGTGCTGAATTGTCTGATCCGGCTCTATGGCGCTCCTGCCGAGATCCATGTGGAAGTGGCTGATGATGTGGCCCGCAGCTATCTGGAACGAAAACGCATTCAGAAGATGCAGCGGGATCATGAAAAAACAAGAGATGCTATCAAAAAGAAGATCGCAGAGATCTTGCATTGCGAAGAATCAGAAGTTAAAGGGAGCCAGATCGAACGATACAAGCTGTACATGGAGCAGGAAGGGAAGTGCTTGTACAGCGGGCGTGAGCTGGATCTCGAAATGGTGCTGGACACGCAGAGCCATGCGTATGAAGTGGATCACATCATTCCCTATTCTTTGATCCTGGATAATACGCTTGCGAATAAAGCCCTTGTCTGCGGAAACGAAAATCAGGCAAAAGGACAGCAGACACCGCTCATGTATCTGAAAGGAGAAAAGAAAGAGGCGTTTATCGAACGTGTCAAAGCAGAAAAGAAAAGAACAAGTCACCCTATCAGCAACAAAAAATATGATTACCTGATGCTTGCGACATTGTACGGAAAGGAAGCAAAGGAAATCCTTACGGGGTGGAAGTCCAGAAACATCAATGACACCCGCTATATCACAAAGTATGTAGTGGGGCTCATCAAGAACCATCTGCAGTTTGCCGGGGAAAAGGCCAGAGTATTTGGTATCCGAGGACACATTACCAGCCGTTTCAGAAAAGAATGGCTGGGGAAGAATACATGGGGCTCGGATGAGAAATGCCGTGCCAATTACCTGAACCATGCCGCCGATGCCATCGTGCTGGCGAATCTGTCCAAGATGGACGTGGAAATCGCAATGGACTATGAAAAACTGCGGCAGATCCGGCGCCATTATGGAGAAATGAGCATCCAGTATGATCATTTTTTGAATCATGCTGCGCAACGCATCGCAGCCTTTTACCCGATTACAGAAGAAGCGATCAGAAAGCAGCTGGTAGAAAGCAAACGTACACCGTCTTACGTGCCGAATCTGGGGAGAGAAGTTGACTTGCGTCTGGGAAATCCGGAAGGAGAAACACGGAGCGAAGAAGAGTATAGAGCAGAGACGGAGATGTACTATGAAGGCGCTGCGTTTGTGGTGAGATCTCATCTCCCTTATGTATCCATGAAAGTGGAAAGGAAATTCCGCGGGGAAATCGCGGACTCGAATCCGATCCGGCTCGTGGAAGAAAATGGAATCCAGTATAAAATAAGTCGTTCGAAAGTGGAAGAGCTGAAACGAGAGCAGCTGCCGAAGCTGTATACGTCAGATGGGTATCTGATCGAAGCACTGGAAAAAGCATTTGAGAATAAGGACGTAAAAACCGTCAAAGACTACATGGAAAAAGAGCATCTGGACGTATTCCGGACGACAAACGGACAGCCGGTACGGAAAGTGTCGATCAAGGGGATGCCGGTATCCAATTACTACAAGAAGAGGATCAATGAGACGAATTACAGCATACTCGGAGTGCCGAAGTATTATTGTGTCGAAGTGTATACAAACAGCAAAGGACAGACCAAAATATGGGGGCTGCGATTTGTCGATATGATCTCTTATGAGGGGAAGCTCTATCTGAAGGATGGTGTACGTCCGGCGGACTATGCAAGGCATGGGATGTACCTGTTCCCAGGTGAATATATCGAAGTAGAAAAGAGAGGGAAGATCGTTTATGAAGGGACTTATCAAAATGTATACAGCATCAATCAAGGAGTATTGCGTATAAAGGTCAAGAATACCAATGCCTTAAAACCGATCAGTATTGGGAATAAAGCCGGAGTCTTCAAATATGCCATCAGCTTAAATGGATGCAAGTCCGGAGCGGTCAAGGAAGGGGAGGCGGGATACCCATGTTTCGCACACTGCTTATCGAAGAAGGAGAACGACTGAGTGTCGCACATCAAGTGCTGCAGATCGAGAAACAGGGGCGAAGGATCCCCGTCCCCATCGATGACATCTACTGCATTGTTTTAGATAATCTAAAGGCTGTGGTCACAACGGCAGCCATCAATGCGCTATGTACGGCAGGCGCTCATATCGTGATCTGCAACGAAAAGCATTTGCCGTCTGCCGTGATCTATCCGGAGCTGATCCATTATGCGCCGTATCGCGTGGTGACAAAACAGATGGGGATGACGCAAGGACGGAAGGATGCCTTGTGGGACAAAATCGTCAAGGGAAAACTCGCCAATCAGGCAGAAACGCTCCGCCTTTGTACAGGGGACATGGATGCGTATCATCGCCTGATGGAATTGGCTGACGAAGTGGAAGAGGGGGATGCGGGAAATCGAGAGGGCATCGGCGCCAAGCTCTATTTCCGGCACTTCTTCGGGGATGGCTTCGTGCGAATGGAAGATGATGGCATCAATCATGCGATGAACTACGGGTATACCATCCTGCGGACGGCCATGATCAAGACGCTGTACACCTTCGGGTATTATCCGCTCATCGGGATCCACCATATTGGCTATGGCAATGCCTTCAATCTGGGCGATGACCTGATGGAGCCTTTCCGCCCTGTGGTGGACATGTGGGTCGACCTGCATCATGAAGAGCTTTTAGGCGATCTCACCAGCCAGCAGCGGAGAAGTCTGGTGAATCTGCTGAATCAGGAGATGGACTATGATGGATGCCGGATGAAGATCAGAAATGTGATGGCTCGCTATGTGAAGCAGTATACCTCGGCGATCGAAAAGGAATCGGTGGAGCTGCTTCGGATACCGACCATTACCGCAACACTTTTTGAGGCGATGAAAGCAGAATGTCACGAATCATGAGAGTCATCATCTTTTTTGACCTGCCTACGGGCACATCTGTCGAACGGAAGGCATATATGCAGTTTCGGAAATATCTGCTCAATGCCGGTTATGATATGCTCCAGTATTCCGTCTATGTCCGTATCGCCGGCAGTCGGGATGATGCCCAGCATATGTTGGGCATCGTGAAACGGCATCTGCCCGGCAAAGGGCAGGTGCGCGCTCTCATGGTGACGGAAAAGCAGTATGCTGCGATGCAGATCCTCCTCGGAAAGCCGACCATTGCAGAGAAAGAGACCGGTTGTCAGGAAATGCTGGTCTTATAGAGAAAAATGAGGTAGAATGAGTTTAAGGTTTTAGCTCAATGTTGGATATAGGTAAACTGATACCCTGACGCATGCAGGGCAGGACCTGCAGGGGTTTTAGCTCAATGTTGGATATAGGTAAACTGATACTATGCTCTTTTCCTTTGTGCAAATAGCAATGTTTTAGCTCAATGTTGGATATAGGTAAACTGATACGCTGCCGCCCATCAGGGCAAAAATGACAAGGACAGAACCGCTTGTGAAGGGGGCAGAAAGGGAAAAGAACCGCAGCTGGTAAGGAAACTGCGGCAGAAGAAGCTAAGAAGCCTGTGATCCCCGAAAACGGATGTATTTCAAAAAAGCCCCTTTGGCAGGGGCTTTTTTGATGGCTTGTTTTCTCCTTTTGTGTGTTTCCTTTGGTCGGGGTTTTATGGGCGGTGAGGTTTACCGGCGGCGGGTACTCACAGGGCGAGGCGGTAGATCTCTTCGAGGTCTTTGGCGGAGAGGCTGACGAAGCCGTGGAGGAGGCCGTCTTTGGCGCCCTTCCATGCGATGGTCTTTTCGGCCATTTCGGCAAAGCGGGTGTCGTCGATGCCGATCTCTGTGAGGGTGGTCGGGAGGCGGAGCTGTTTCTTGAAGTATTTCCGCAGGCGTTTGATGCCTTTCTGTGCGATCTTGATGGTGTCCTTGCCTTTGGGGGAGACGCCCATGACGCTTACGGCGAAGCGGGCGATGCGGGGGGCGGTGGTTTCATCCAGGACGTAGGTGAGGAAGGCGGGGGTGAGGATGGCGAGGCCGAGGCCGTGGGTGATGTCGTAGTGGGCGGAGAGTTCGTGCTCGATGCCGTGGCAGGTCCAGGAGACGGAATGGCCGCTGTCGATGAAGTCGTTGATGGCCCAGGAGGCGGTCCAGAGGAGGTTTGCGCGGGCATCTTCATTGGCGGGGTCGGCCATGGCGATGGGGGCGTCTTTCATGACGGAGCGCATCATGGCTTCCATGTAGGCTTCGGTGGCGGGGAAGGTCTCTTCTTTCTGGAAGTAGACTTCCATGATGTGGGAGAGAATGTCGGCGGAGCCGCAGGCGGTCTGATAGGCGGGGACGGTGTAGGTGTTTTCGGGGCAGAGGAAGGAGATGGAGGGGCGGAAGGCCTGGGCGGTCCATCCGTATTTTTCTTCGGTCTCGGGGTTGGTGATGACGGCGCTGGCATTCATTTCGGAGCCGGTCGCGGCGATGGTGGGGATGGTGATGAGGGGGAGGGCGGTGTCGATGGCGGCGCGGCTTCGGATGAGGTCCCAGGGGTCGGCGTCGTAGGGGGCGCTGCCTGCGATGACTTTGGCGGTGTCGAGGACGGAGCCTCCGCCGAGGGCGAGGATGAGGTCCAGGCGTTTTTCGCATGCGAGGCGGATGCCTTCGCGTACGAGGCCGATCTCGGGATTTGGCTTGACGCCGGAGAGGCCGTAGCAGTCGACATTGGCTTTGCTGATTTCTGCGAGGACTTTGTCGAAGAGGCCGCTCTTTTTGGCGGAGCTGCCGCCGGTGATGAGGAGGACGCGGCTGCCGAGGCGGCTGATTTCTTCGGAGAGGTGGGTGAGCATGCCGTTTCCGAAGTAGACTTTGGTGGGGTTATGGTAGATGAAATCGTGGATCATGGGGGGCTCCTTTCAGGGAATGGATGGTTTTTCTCTATTGTAGCATAGATGAGGGGGGTAGCCCATGGGTGTGCCGTCCCTTGATTGTGGATGAAAGCTCTGCTCGAATGGTGTATCGTCATTTCGAGCGAAGTCGAGAAATCCTCTTTGCAGACGGATCAACGATGTGTGCTTGAAAGCGGGGAAAGGCAGCACCAAGGCGTTGTTTCCGTAGAGGTGAATGAGTGATGCTAACCGCAGTGCAGCAAAGATCAAGGGCTGCGCGCGGGATGACATGCGTGAGGGATGGATACTCACATTGGTTTTCAAACCGCCGCGAGGATCCACCCTGCGCCTTTGGCGCGCCCCTTCTCTAAGGGGCTGCTCAGGGGGGGAGGAGTTCCGTAAACCCCATCCCTGCTTTTAAGGTTTAAGGTTCGGGGTTGTTGTGGCGGCTTCGCCGCGATCGATGGCTCGGGTCATAGCTGTTCTGGCACTCGTTATCTCACATACGACGTTTCTCTCCGCTTAGGATGACGAAACGGGGCGATGCCCGAAGGATGGAGGATAGGAGTCAGATGTCAGATGTCTGATGTCTGATGTCTTCTAGTCTAATCCCTAGCTACTCATCCCTAGTCACCCGATGTTTTTGCCTATCAAAAACGCCCCCGCAAAAGCGGAGGCGTTTCCCTAGCTGTCGCGGAGGGCGCGTTTCAGGATCTTGCCGGTGGCATTTTTCGGAAGTGCGTCCATGGGGATGAAGCGTTTCGGGATCTTGTAGCTGGCGATGTTTTTCATCATGTATTTGCGGATTTTGTTTTCGTCGAAGGTGTAGCCTTCTTTCATGACGACGTAGGCCCAGACGACTTGGCCGCGGAGGGCATCGGGCTGGCCGACGACGGCGCATTCTCCGACGCCTTCGACTTCGTAGATGCAGTCTTCGACTTCACCGGGGTAGATGTTTTCGCCGTTCACGATGATGAGGTCTTTCAGGCGGTCGACGATGTAGATGTAGCGGTCTTCGTCCATGTAGGCGAGGTCGCCGGTGTGGAGCCAGCCGTCTTCGGTGAGGACTTTCTTGGTTTCTTCGGGCTTGTTCCAGTAGCCTTTCATGACGTTGTCGCCGCGGACGAGGAGCTCACCGACGGTGCCGGGGATGTAGGGGCCGTTCATTTCTACGGAGATCATGGCTTCGACGCCGGGGATGGTGGGGCCGCTGGTCAGGTACTTGGGTTTGGCGGTCGGCAGGACGCAGACGACGGGGGAGGCTTCGGTGAGGCCGTAGCCTTCCTGTACGGGGTGTTTGTAGCGCATGAAGAAGGCCTGCGCGACGGGCTGCGGGATGGAGGCGCCGCCGGAGATGAAGGTGTGGACGGTCTTCATGAGGGAGGAGTCGCCTTTGCGCGCGAGGAGGTTGTACATCGGGGGGACCATGATGGCGATGGTGACGTCGTATTTCACGATGGTATTGATGATTTCCGAGGGTGTGCGCGAGCGCAGGATGACGATGGTCGAGTGGGCGTAGAGGCTGCCGTGGACGATGGTGGTCATGCCGTAGCAGTGGAACATCGGCAGGACGCAGAGGACTTTGTCTTCCGGTTTGAAGATGATGCGCGCGGTGAATTGTTCTACGTTTCTGACGAGGTTTTTGTGTGTCAGCATGGCGCCTTTGGGGCTGCCGGTGGTGCCGGAGGTGTAGATCAGGGCGCATACGTCGTCTTCGGTGAGGGCTTTCGGGAAAGCAGGGGCTTCGGGGAGCGGTTCGTGCGATTTCTCATCCAGTTCTTCGATGGAAATCGAAGGGACGGAGACGTCCATGGGGGTGTCTGTGATGAGGAGGGTGCTTCCGGAGTCTTTCAGGATGTAGTCGACTTCGCGGTCTACGAGGGAGTTGTTCACGGGGACGATGATCGCGCCGAGGCTTACGACGGCCATGAAGGCGTAGACGAATTCGGCACAGTTCGCGGAGTAGAGGCTGACGCGCTCGCCTTCGCGGACACCCAGTGCGTAAATGGCATTCCGATAGCGGTGGATGGCGTCTTCGAGTGCGCCGTAGGTGACGTCGATATCACCGGTGAAGGCCAGATGGGATGGATCGGCGCCTTTCATGATTTCATGTAGGAACATAGGGGGGACCTTTCTGTGTGTGAAATGTGACTGGTGGCTAGTGGCTGGTGACTAGTCACGGGGAATGGTGGCTATGGTTAGCCCTTGGGCCGTGCAGCCCTTTGATGGCGAATGCCCCATTTGTTCTGGCAAACACAGCCTGACAAGCGACGTTTTCCATCGGGGGCAAGGCGTGATGCGCATAGGCGTTTTTCAAAACGTCAAACCGGAGGGAGCCTTCTTCGGCAACATTTTTATTATCAATTTATCTTATCTATTGTAACAGATAACGCATGATGGGTTCAAGGTGGGATGAGGCACGCCCGTGGTGTGCCTCTTGATGGCGGATGAAGGCTCGGCGCGAATGAGAAATGAGAAATGGTGGTGCCTGAAAGTGGTATTCAAGTCACTAGTCACTTGAGATTTCTAATCCCCAATCCCTAATCCCTAATCCCTAGCTACTCATTCCTGCTTTCAAACTTTCGGGATGACGATACGGGGAAATGTATTTTCAACATACAGGGGAGCCAACCCCGTCTCGCTACGCCAGGCAGCCCCTTCCAGAGGAAGGGGCGAGAGTGTGAGGTGGCATTTCAGTCACCAGCCACCAGCCACTTCTAATTCCTAATTCCTCATTTCTTCCTCTATATGATATAATAAAAATGTACTTGTGCGAAAAAATGTAAAACGTACAGATTTTGATTTCCTCTCTCATCTGTCTGAGGAAAAAATTCCGTCACAGGAAGGAAGAATGAATCATGGCAACAGCAATGGTAATTGGTGCCCAGTGGGGCGATGAAGGTAAAGGCAAGATCGTAGACTATCTTGCGGCGAAAGCAGATGTAGTTGTCCGTTCCCAGGGCGGAAATAATGCGGGTCACACGGTCGTGACCGGGGGCAAAGCGTATCCGCTGCGTCTCATGCCGAGCGGCATCATGTATCCCGGTACCATCTGCATCGTAGGCACCGGCGTCGTTGTCGACCCGAAGAGTCTTTTGGAGGAAATGGAAAATCTGGAAAAGCAGGGGATCGATGCGAAGCATCTGCAGATTTCCACTCGTGCACAGGTGGTCTTCCCATACCACATCCGTCTCGATGAAGCGGAGGAGTCCAGAAAAGGCAGCCGCAAGATCGGCACCACGAAGAATGGCATCGGACCGTGCTATGCCGACAAGATCAACCGTATCGGCATCCGCATCTGTGACCTGATGGATAAGGAAACTTTTGCGGAAAAACTGAAATACAATGTCGATCAGAAGAATATGCTTCTCGAAAAGCTCTACGGTATGGAGGGCTTCGACTATGAGCAGATGCTCGCTGACTACCTCGGCTATGCGGAAAAGCTCCGTCCTTATGTCAAGGATACGAACTACACCGTGCAGAAGCTGGTGAAGGAAGGCAAGAATGTCCTCTTCGAAGGCGCGCAGGCATCCATGCTTGACTGTGATAACGGGACTTACCCATTCGTCACTTCTTCTCATCCGACGGCTGGCGGTGCGTGCATCGGCGCTGGCATCGGACCGCACAACATGCAGAATATCTTCGGCGTCGTGAAGGCGTACAGCACCCGTGTCGGTCAGGGCCCGTTCCCGACCGAGCTGCTCGATGAGACAGGCGACTACCTCAGAAATACCGCGCATGAATTCGGCACAGTCACCGGCCGTCCGCGTCGTATCGGCTGGCTCGATACCCGCGCTGTCCGTTATGCGGCAGAGCTGAATTCTTTCGATTACCTCGCGATCACCCGTCTGGATATTCTGGATGATATGGAAGAAATCAAAGTCTGCACCGGCTATGAATATGAAGGCAAGGAAGTCGAAGAATATCCGGCTGACCTGAAATTCCTTGAAAAGATCACCCCGGTCTACAAGACCTTCAAAGGCTGGAAACAGAAGATCTCCGATATCAGAAGCTATGATGAGCTTCCGGCTCTCTGCAAGGAATACCTCGAAGGCATCTCCAAGCTCATCGGCGTACCGATCGGCATCGTATCCGTCGGCCCGAACCGTGAACAGACCATCGTCATCAAAGAAGTATTCTAAGGATCTAAGAATGAAATGCAAAAGAGGCTGTGAAGAAATGAATCCCCATTTCTTCACAGCCTCTTTTTACTTTGCTTTCATTTGTTTCAGGGTTCAAGGTTCAGGGCTCTCGTGGCAGCTTTGCCGCCTTTTTTTTAGAAGATGGTATTCTTGTATCGCAGCTTTCCCTAGGGTAATGCTATTAAGTTAAGGAAATCGTTAGCTACGTAACGTCTTGCTTCCCCTTCGGGGGAAGTGCCGAAGGCAATATGTGCAAGCGAACTGGATTTTTAGGAGCGAAGCGACGCTAAAATCCAGTGAGACGCCATTTCGAGCGTAGCGAGATGGGGTATGCTAGCGGTATAGCGTGCTATGTTGAATGGTCCGATGCTATCGATATTTCAACACTTTCATGTAATACCGCTGCGCAGCCCCCTCTCCCCGTCGGGGAGCCAAGAACGTTCTGCCGCTTAACTTAATAGCATTACCCGCAGAGGCGGATAGGGTGTATGGCATGAAAGACAGCTGGGATAAGGTTTCCCGGTCACTCCTATGAGAGCTGCAAGTCCCCCGCGGCAGATTGAACGCGAAAATGAGATGATCGTTATTTCACATCGCCTTTTTGTTATAATAGGGAAAAGAGAAAGACGCGGTGTTTCCATGTCAGGGCGATGAAGGGAGGCGGAGCATGAAGAGGCGCGGATATATCCTTCTCGAGGCGCTGATCGCGCTTTTCCTGATCGCATCGCTTTCCGCGGCGCTCTATCCCTTCGCGGCGGAGGCGGTTCGTGCGGCGGATCTCATGGCGAAGCGTTCGCGGATCGCGGGCGAGGGGCTGTATGCCATGGATTTCATGACCGAGCAGCTCCGCAATGCTCTCAAGAGGGAGACAGCTTCTTCGATTTCCTGCGATACCTACAGCTATTACGCGTATAACCAGTCGGGCGAGGAGAAGAAGTATCGTTTCTTTCTGGATCAGGAGAAATTGAAGCTCGATGTGTACGGGATGACGACGGAGCCGGTGACGGGGACGACATCGGGGAAGGAAGAGTACGCACTGACTTGTGAGGAGGGGCCGCTCTTTGTCAAGAGTGGGGAGGGATCGCTTGCGATCTCCTTCTCACTCCTGCATCGCGCGTCGGGAGAAGTGATGGATTTCCGCACGAGCCTTCTCTCGTATGCAGATTTCTACAGGAAGGGGCAGCGCTATGAATAGGAGAAAAGGGTCCATGACGCTGTGCCTGCTGCTTCTTTTTTCTATGCTGGTGACGCTATCTGCGGGGGCGCTCTACTATGTCTCCCGCACGGCATCGGAGGCGTACCTCTATCAGCAGGGGCTGTCTTCGGTGTACGCGGCAGAGAGCGGGGCGAATGTGGCACTCGGGCGGCTGAAGGCGGGGACGATGGGAAATCAGAGATTCACGCTCTCGGTGAATGGACGGCGGGTCAAGGTGACGGTGACGGATACGTCGGCATCCCGCACGGAGGGGACAGTGACCTCTACGGCATCGGACGCAGATGGCGGGTACAAGCGGACGGTGCGGATCACGTACACAAGCGAAGAGAATGAGGGGCATCGCGCCATCACGGTCACAAATGTATCGAGCTGACCGGGGACTAGTGACTGGTGACTGGTGACTAGGGACTAGGGACTAGGGACTAAGAGACTGGGAGACTGGGAGACATCAGCGCTTTTGTCTTGCATACCGCCGGTGCCCTATCCGCCCCTTCGGAGCACCTTCCCCATAGGGAAAGGCTGACGATACGAGGATAGCATCGTCTAAAAATCGGCGCAGCCGCGGACGCTGTTTCGCATTTTCATTCTCTTAAATCAAATAATCAAAAAATATTTAGCACTCTATTGACATGAGTGCTAAAAGTGCTATACTATAGTTGTTCAAGGGAGAACCGAAAGGGCTCCTGAAGAAAATTATAAAAAGAAAGAGGTCTTTGATATGCGTAGTTTGATTCCATTTGATGGTCTGTTTGGCGATACGGTTCTGGATCACTTCTTTGATGATGATATGCCGACGGTGTATCAGGATTACACCGCTGTCCCGAAAGTCGATATTGAAGATAAGAAGGATCATTACGAGATCACTTGCGATATGCCAGGCTTCAAGAAGGAAGAGATCCATATTTCTTATGAAAATGGAATCCTGTCTCTGGGTGCGAAGAAGGAAGACAAGAAGGATGCCGATGACAAAGAGCATCACTACATCCGCCGCGAACGTGCTTCTGTCTCCTTCAGCCGTCAGTTCACGGTGAAAGGCATCAAGGAGGAAGGTATCAAAGCGGCACTGAAGGATGGCATCCTGACCATCACACTGCCGAAGGAAGAAGAGAAACCAGCAGAAACGTCTCGTCAGATCACGATCGACTAAGAATTGCCTGACTAAGGAATGCTGAATCACATGTAAAGCCCCTGATCGGAATTTTTCCGGTCAGGGGTTTTGTGGTGTATGGGGTGACTAGTGACTGGTGGCTAGTGACTGGAGACTGGGAGACATCAGTGCCTCTGTCTTGCATGCCGCCGGCAGCCTATCCGCCGCCCCCTATTGTCAACTGCAACCATTTTCTTGATTGACAGAGCTGATTGTTTATTCTATACTTACCTACAAGGTAACAATTCAAAGGGGCGAGTGGCCCGAAGGAATGAAGGAAAGGGAGAATCATCATGGAAAGTGCTTGCGCAGAAATCATCAGATTGGCGGAGAAGGTTATGGATGGGGGTGAAATCACACAGGAAGAAGCGAAGAAACTCATTCGCACGAAAGATGAGGATACCATGCTGCTGCTTGCGATGGCTGATAAGATTCGCCAGAAGTTCAATGGGAATGCGGTGGATTTCTGTGCGATCATCAATGCCAGAAGCGGGCATTGCCAGGAGAATTGCAAGTTCTGCGCGCAGTCGGGCTGGTATAACACAGGCGCGAAGGTGTACCGTCTCCTGCCGGAGGAAGAGATCCTGGCGGCAGCGAAGAAGGCGAAGGAAGCCGGGGCTGTCCGTTTCTCTCTGGTGACTTCCGGCCGTAACCAGGATAATCCGAATGAGTTCGAAGAAATCATCGATATTGTGAAGAAGATCAGAGAGCAGGTGGGGATCGAAGTATGCTGCTCGCTGGGGCTGATTTCCAAGGAGCAGGCGCTTCAGCTGAAAGAGGCGGGCATCACGCGCATCCACTGCAATATCGAGACGTCGCCTTCTTATTTCCCGGAAATCTGCTCGACGCATACAATGGAGGATAAGGAAGATATCATTCATACCGCGCAGTCGGCGGGGATCCGCGTGTGCTCCGGCGGGATCATCGGGCTCGGTGAGTCTCTGGATCAGCGGGTGGAGATGGCTTTCCACCTGAAGGAGATGCATATCGACTCGGTGCCGCTGAATATCCTAAATCCGGTGAAGGGGACACCTTTCTATACGAATAAGCGTCTGCCGCCGCTCGAGGTGCTCCGCACGTTTGCGATGTTCCGTTTCGTCCTGCCGAAGGCGCTGATCCGTACCGCCGGCGGTCGTGAGGTGAACCTGCGAAGCCTGCAGGCGTATGCGCTGACAGGCGGGCTGAATGGTATCATGGTGGGCGGCTATCTGACGACAGGCGGCCGCGATCCGAAGGAAGATATCCGTATGACGGAGGATCTCGGACGTTCCATGACGACACCGAAACTTTGAGAGTGACTGGGTATTAGTGACTAGTGACTGGTGACTGGTGACTAGGGATTAGTGACTAGTGACTGGTGACTAGGGATTAGTAGCTAGGGATTAGTAGCTAGAGATTAGGAATCTCGAGGGACTAGGGATTAGACATTAGATATCAGACATTAGACCTCTGATTTCTGTCCTCACTTCCGATTTACCAAATAACCGGCAATACTCAACAAATGCATAGAAATATTCCCATTGTCAAACACGAATATTTCTATTACGTATGACACGTAAGGTATGACAAAGGCAAGACCCGGCTGTGCGGCCGGAGGATTTTACAAAAGGAGTGTTTTACAATGGAAAGCAGCTGCGAACAGATTTTGAAGTGGACAGAAAAGGTTTTGAATGGCGGAGCCATCACCGAAGAGGAAGCGAAGGCGCTGATCCGCACGAAGGATGAGGATACGATGCTTCTTCTGGCGTGTGCGGATAAGATCCGCCAGAAGTTTTCCGGCCGCAGCGTCGATCTTTGTGCGATCATCAATGCACGAAGCGGCGCTTGTCAGGAGGACTGTAAATTCTGCGCGCAGTCTGCCCGTTATCATACAGGGGTAAAGACCTATCAGTTCCTTCCGGAGGAAGAGGTCATCGAAGCGGCGAAGAGAGCGAAAAAAGCCGGGGCTGCCCGTTTCGATATCGTCACGGCAGGCCGTGACCAGAGAAATCCGAAGGACTTTGCGGAGATCCTGGATCTGATCCGTCGGATCCGCAAGGAGGTCGGCATCGAGGTATGTTGCTCCCTCGGCTTCCTCACGCAGGAACAGGCGTACCAGCTGAAGGAGGCCGGTATCAGTCGTCTGCATTGCAATATCGAATCCGCGCCGTCCTTCTTCAAGGAGGTCTGCACCACGCACACCGCAGAAGAAAAAGCGGAGAATGTGGCGCGCGCCCAGAAGGCGGGTATCCGCGTCTGCTGCGGCGGGATCCTCGGGCTCGGCGAGTCTTTGGATCAGCGCGTGGAAATGGCATTTCACCTGAAGAATATGCATATCGATGCGGTGCCGCTCAATGTGCTGAACCCGATCCCCGGCACTCCGTATGAACACAATGAACGTCTTTCTCCCTTGGAGATCCTTCGTTCGTTTGCGATGTTCCGCTTCGTCCTGCCGAAGGCGCAGATCCGCACCGCCGGCGGGCGTCAGCTGAATCTTCGAAGCTTGCAGTCCATGGCACTCGCCGGCGGCATGAATGGCGTCATGATCGGCAATTATCTCACCAGCAAGGGCTCGGATCCGCAGGATGACATTGCGATGCTTCACGACCTTGGCCGTACCCAGACAGCACCGCAGGTGTAATGCGATGAGGGGGAAGGCTGCCACCTTCACTCCTTGCGCCATACTTTTTGTGGGATCATGCAAGGGTTAAGGAAACGCTGATTAAATCGCAGAGTCGGATTTCACATGGATTTTTATACATAGCTTCGTCATCATCTTCCTTAAATAGCTCGCTATTCGCGTCAGATGATTCTTCGCTCTGTATAAAAATCCAAGAATGAAATCTGACAACGATTTAATCAGTGCTTCCTTAGACCGAATCTGTGTTTTCCTGAAAGAAAATTGTGAGGCAAATCATGGATGAACATATAGCAACCATCACGCAGTGTATGGATCAGGTGCTCGCGGGGAAAGACATTTCCAGAGAACAGGCAGAGACGCTCTTCGCGGCCGGGAAGGAGGAGCCCTTCTTCCTCATGGCGGCCGCCGACAAGATCCGGAAGACCTTCTGCGGCGGCAAGATGCGCTTTTGCAGCGATGTGAATGCCAGAAGCGGACGCTGCACGGAGAACTGCAAGTTCTGCGCGCAGTCGGGCTGGTATCACACCGGCGTCAAAGAGTATCCGCTAAGAAGCCCGGAGGATCTGCTCCGCGAAGCCAAGCAGGCGGAGGTCTATGGCGCAGAACGCTTCGGCATCGTCACCTCCGGTCGCGGGCAGAGTGATCCCGCGCAGTTCGCTTCCATCGTAGAAGCGGTGAAGCGGATCACGGAAGAAACGAAGCTCTCCGTCTGCTGCTCGCTCGGACTTCTGACTGAGGAACAGCTGAAGGAACTGAAGGCGGCAGGCTGCCAGCGCATCCACTGCAATCTGGAAACGGCGAAGCGCCATTTCCCCTCCATCTGCACCACGCACACCTATGAGGAAAAGGAAGCGCACATCCGCCGTATCCAGCAGGCGGGCCTGGAGGTCTGCTCCGGCGGCATCTTCGGACTGGGGGAAACGGATGAAGACCGGATAGACATGGCCTTCGCCCTGCGTGAGCATCATGTCACCTCTGTGCCGCTCAATATTTTCAATCCCATCCCGGGCACGCCTTTTGGGAAGAATAAGCCTCCGAAGCCGATCGAAATCCTTCGGATGTTCGCTATGTATCGCTTCATCCTGCCTCACGTCATCATGCGCGTGTGCGCGGGCCGTGAGAATTCACTCCGCGACATGCAGGCCTTCGCCCTGTCGGCGGGTCTTAACGGTGCGATGATTGGCGGCTATCTCACCATAGCTGGCCGTTCGCCGGAAAGAGACAAGCAGATGGCCGTCGATATGGGACGGACATTGTAAAAAAACCGAGTCCCCTTTTGCTTGCAAAAGGGGACTCGGTTTTTTGGTTCAGGGGTGAGGGTTAGTCCCGAGGGCGTGCCGCCCCTTGATGGGGGATGAAAGCTCGACCCGAATGAGGAATTAGGAATGAGAAATTAGGAATGAAGGTGGCGGCTTCGCCGCGAATATATATAGGGCGATGCCCGAAAGTGGTATGTAAGTCACTAGTCACTCGAGGCTCCTAATCTCTAGCTACTCATCCCCGCTTTCACACTTTTTGGGGGTATCCCTTTCCCGTATCGTCATCCCGAGCGCAGCCGAGGGATCTTTCCTGCACTGCGGTCAGTATCACATAGGCACTGGCAGGGAAACGAGGTCTTGGTCGGCGCTACGTATTTCTGCGTTCACATATACATCGTTTATCGGTCGGCAAGGAAGATTTCTCGGCAACGCTTTCAATGACGATACGAGAGGCTCCTAGTCACCAGTCACCAGTCACCCGTCCCCCGTCATTTCCTCTCCATCATCTTCCGGATGCGTTCGCGGCGTCTCTTCGCCGCTTCTTCGTCGACGATGATGAGATGGCCGGTGTCAGTGACGATTTCTTTGCGCTTCATGTCAGCGGGCTTGACAGGCGCAGCGCTTTTGTAGTCGAAGCCGCCGGCGAGGTGACAGCTGGCGCAGTCTCTGCCGCGTGCGCCGCGCAGCATGCGGTAGAGGCAGTAGAGGAACCAGCCGCCGATGGCAAGGCCGATGAGAAGGGTGAGGATGGTATTCATAAAAGTCCTTTCGTGGAGAAATCATTGGTAGGCGTGAAAAATGAAAAATGAAGGTGGCGGCGCTACGCGCGGATTTTAGGAAACGCTGATTAAATCGTTGTCAGATTTTACTCTTGAATTTTTATGCATAGCAAGGAATAACCTGACGAGAATAGCGAGCTATTTAAGGAGGGTTATGACGAAGCTATGTATAAAAATTCTTGTAAAATCTGACTCTGCGATTTAATCAGCGTTTCCTTTATATGAGGTGATACTTGAAGGCCGGCGAATAGCGACTGCTCCGCTTCTCCAGTGGAAGGAGAGCGTGGTACAGGGAAATGGAGCCCCTAATCTCCAGCTACCAATCCCCAGTTACTAGTCACCAGTCACCAGTCACTCGTCACTCTCCCCCATGCCGTTTCGCTCTTTCTCCGGCGAGCGCGGCGAGAAGATCCGGCGGGGTGTCGCTCTTCCATACCCAGTCCGGGCGGAGAGAGGCGGCGCGTTCCTTGGCGGCTTTGAGGTCGTAGTAGACCTGCCATTTCGCATCGACCAGTGCGCGACCGCTCTGGCGGAGAAGGTAAGCGGGATGGAAGGTCGGCATGACGGGGATGCCATGGAAATCGATCCAGTGACCGCGGGAGCGGATGATGCCGGCTTCGCGGCCGAGAAAAAAGCGGAGCGCGACTTTGCCAAGACCGATGATGACGGCAGGACGTGCGAGGGCGATTTCCTGCAAAAGCCAGATGTTTCCACAGAAATGTCCCTCGTCCATGGTGGGGGTGCGGTTGCCGCGCGGGCGGCATTTTACGATATTTGTCACGTAGACATGGTCGCGGGTGATGCCGACAGAGGCGAGCGCTTTGTCCAGCAGCTGGCCGGAGGGGCCGATCAGAGGGCCGCCGTAGTCATCCTCGACGCCTCCGGGGCCTTCGCCGACGATCATGAGCGGGGCATCCGCGGGGCCGGTGGAGAGTACGGGGCCGAGACCGCCTTCGCGGCGAAGCGGGCAGCGGCTGCAGGAGGTGATGGCTTCCTTCAGCGCTTCGTGCGTGGTAAATCCGGTGGGGCGCTCCATCTCCTGCCGGCGGCGGACGATATATTCTTCCGGATCTTCGTGTCCGAACAAATCCATAAATGGGGCCTCCTTAGAGGAAATCAATAAAGGGACAAGGGTCCAGGGTTCAGGGGTGCGGTGGCGGCTTCGTCGCAAATATATATAGGGCGATGCCCGAAAGTAGTATTCAAGCCACTAGTCACAAGTCACTAGTCACTCGCGGCTCCTAATCCCTAGCCACTCATTCCTGCTTTCAAACTTCAGGATTGTGTTGGCAGCTTCGCCGCCATTTTAGACAATGCGATTCTCGTATCGTCAGCCTTCCCCTCGAGGGGAAGGTGCCCCGAAGGGGCGGATAGGGCACAAGCGGTATGAAAAAGAGCGGGAAAGAGCGTCTCAAGCAGGCGATGTACGAAAGCACCCGATTCACCGCTTCGCGGTCCCCCTTCCCCCGTGGGGAAGGCAAATCAGTGGCGACTGCGCCGCAATATAAATAGGGGCGATGCCCGAAAGTCGTATTCAAGTCACCAGTCACCAGTGACTAGTCCCTAGCTACTAGAATCCAGTCACTAGTCACTCTTTAGGCATGCCTTTCGATAGCCAAAAGGCATGTGCATAAATGACGGTTCCTCTATATCATAGAGCCAATGGACATCCTTGGCAAGGGGCAGCGCGCTTGCGGGGCAGGTTGTCAGGAATGTTATAATAAGAAATATATTTTTGCAGGCGGTCCGGCGGCTTCGGGGCGCAGAGACGATTTCCCTGCCTCCTCCCCGATGTCTGCCCTTCGCCTGCCGTGTAAGAGGTATATATGAAAAGATATATATGAAAAAAATAGATATGACGCATGGACCGATCGGAAGGAAGACGATCCGTTTTGCACTGTTTCTGGCATTGACGGGCATGCTGCAGCAGGTGTTCAATACCATCGACACCATCATCATGGGGCAGTTTGTCGGGAAGGAAGCGATGGCGGCTGTCGGGAGCAATACGCCCATCATCAGTTTCATCGTGACATTTTTCATCGGCATTTCGATCGGGGCAAATGTCGTGATTTCCCAAATGACAGGGAAGGGAAATCGGGAGGGGATCCATCGGGCGGTCTTTTCGACGCTTGCCTTTGCGCTTGCCGCAGGGATCGTGATGACCTGTCTGAGCGAAGCTGTCGCAGAGCCGCTGCTCTCGCTGCTGCAGGTGCCGGATGCGCTCATGCCGCTTTCTGCAGAGTATCTGCGCATTTTTTTCCTGGCTCTGCCGGGGATTCTGGTCTATAATTTTTCTTCGGCCATCTTCCGAAGTCAGGGAGATACGAAGACGCCGCTCTTCTGTCTGGCGGTGGCGGGGGTCATCAAGGTCATCATCAGCTACACGCTGGTGGCCTTTTTCCATCAGGGCGTGGCAGCTGTGGCGATCTCTACGACCTGTGCGACGCTTCTCTCTTCCGCCATGCTGGTGACGATCCTGCTTCGCAGTACGCATGTGATTCATCTGGGTTTCAAAGCATCGCTCTTGGATCTGTATATTTTGCGGGAAATCCTTCGCATCGGCACACCGGCCGGAGTGCAGGCGGCGGTTTTCTGCCTGTCGAACATTGTGATCCAGTCGGCGATCAACAGCCTTGGCGCTGATGTCATGGCGGCGTCGGCGGCGGCGTTCAATCTGGATATTCTTTGCTATATTTTTGTCAATGCCTTCGGGCAGGCATGTACGACTTTTGTCGGACAGAACTACGGGGCAGGCGACATGGCGCGCTGCCGCCGTGTCGGGGTCATCACCACCGCGCAGAATCTGGTCGTCTGCGTCATCATCGGGGCGCCCATCCTGTATTTTTCGCCATCACTGCTGGAGCTTTTTACCAGCGATGCGATGGTCATTGGTTATGGTGTCACCCGCATGTGCTATATCATTCTGGCGGAACCTTTGAATCTGGCCATCGAAATGATTTCAGCCTATCTCCGCGGCTTTGGCAATTCGCTCGCGCCCGCGCTCATCACGGTCGTTGGGATCTGCGGTTTCCGCATTCTGTACATGGCGACCGTATTTCCAGCCATCCCCAGCTTCGACTGCCTTATGACGGTGTATCCGCTGAGCTGGTTCGTCACGGTCGTCGGACTTTCTGTCTTGCTTTTCAGGACAAGAAAGAAGTATATTTTGGGGTGACTGGTGACTGATGACTGGTGACTGGATTCTAGTAGCTAGTGGCTGGTGGCTAGTGACTAGTGACTTAAATGCCACCTTCGGGCATCGCCCCATATATACTCGCGGCGCTTCTATATTTTTATGTGCCGCACCACCACTCCTAACTAGAGAGCGCGCGAGGCTTTCACCCACAATCAAAGGGCAGCACGTCCCACGGGCTAACCCTGAACCCTGAACCTTAAACCCTAACAAAGGAGACTCTCCTATGATTCATGAAAGCATTCTTCTCAAGCAGAAAACGCTTGAGGCACATTTGAAAACACTTGGCTCGGTCGCCGTCGCTTTTTCCGGCGGCGTGGACTCGACATTTCTTCTTCATGAAGCCTGCAAGGTACTTGGCGAGAAGGCTGTCGCAGTGACGATGAAGCTGAATTCCGTCCCTGCGCGTGAGATCGCGGAGGCGAAGGATTTCTGCACGTCCCGCGGCATCCGGCAGGTGATCGTGGAAAGGGATCAGTTCGCTGCGCCAGGCTTTGCCGACAATCCGAAGGATCGCTGCTACTGGTGCAAGACCTATCTCTTCTTGTCTCTTGGGGAGCTGGCGAAGGAACACCGGATCGCTTACATCATTGACGGGACGAATTTCAGCGATACGAAGGGCTATCGACCCGGGCTGAAAGCGCTCGCTGAGCTGGGCGTCGTGAGCCCTTTGAAAGAGGCGGAGCTCACGAAGGAGGAAATCCGCATCCTGTCCGAGAAGGAAGGACTTCCCACATGGAATAAGCCATCCTTTGCATGTCTGGCGACTCGTTTCCCCTATGGCACGAAGATCACGGAGGAGAAGCTCCGCGCGGTTGAAGCGGCCGAGCAGTTTCTCTTTGATCTGGGCTTTCCGCAGTTCCGCGTGCGCTGCCATGGGGATATCGCCCGCATCGAGGTGCTCCCCGAGCAGCTGGCAAAACTTTTGGAAAATCGAGAGGCGGTCATCGCGCGTTTTCATGGGCTCGGCTTCCGCTACGTGACCATGGACCTTGAGGGGTTCCGCTCGGGATCGATGGATGGGAAATAAGGACTGGGGACTGGTGGCTAGGGATTAGGGATTAGGAGCCTCGAGTAACTAGTGACTGGTGACTTGAATATTTCTTTCGGGCATCGCCATTATTTATACTCCGTGGCGCTTCTATACTTTTATGCGCCGCACCACCATTTCGCATTTCTCATTTCTGTTATGAAGTGACTTTTGTCAAGCGGGAATTTGCGCCCCCACACTCGCTTCCTTCTATTTGACGGCATCTAAAAAGGGTCCTGGATTTAACAGTCTCCGGCAGGTGGCCATTCTGTTATACGTGGATTGGTTACCAACAGGCTAATGGTTTCGCCGAGAGCTTTGCTATCTAATAGGGTGGATCATGTTTGCACATGCGCACAAGAAATGTATCGCAAATTACTCAGACCTTTCAGTGACCCACGACCCCTTTTAGATACCGTCAAATATTCAGTTGATTTTGGCTGAAATCTTCGATTTCGGCCAGTCTTCTAACACCATCAGAGGTGTTCCACTGTCAAGGGCTTTAGCCGCGAAGCGGTGCGAAGCACCCTTGACAGTGGAACGCCCCTGATGGTACTTCTCATGCTACTACAACTGACAGTGCCGTATGTGTCTTAATACCTAGGAAACAACCTAGTTTCTTTACGGATTCCGCATATTCCCCGTCTGCTGCCAGCTCCTCGATCCTTG
>OGRO01001179.1_pt1 | contig 23257 bp, 20 predicted proteins | sample 1553451 | NCBI WGS metagenome assembly OGRO01 (sample SAMEA2580021, study PRJEB22360) | human gut metagenome | reverse complement strand
GGTTAATATAATAGATTTAAAAGATAATATAATAAGTGAAAATGATTATGTATTTTTAATTGGATTTAATATGGGGAATATTCCAAAAATATATAAAGATGAAGACTATTTAAGTGATATAGAAAAAGAAAAATTAAATATAGAAAAATCTTATGAAAAAAATAAAATAGAAAAATATAATGTAATAAATAATATTAAATCAATAAAAAACTTATTTATAACATATAAATTAAAGACTAATTTTGATAGTTATATGCCATCATTATTAATAAGTGATATGAATTTAAATATTATAAAAGATATAGAAAAAAAATATAATTATTCTAAAAAATATAATGAATTATTACTTTCAGAAAAGTTAGATAATTTAATAAAATTTGGAGAAAACGATAAAGATTTAGGTATTTTGTATTCAAATAGATTAAATGATAATTATTTAAAATATGATAATAAGTTTAAGGGTATAAATAAAGAAAAATTTAATGATAGTTTGAATGGTAAATTATTATTATCTTATTCTAGTATTGATAATTATAATAGATGCGCATTTAGATATTATTTAAATAATATACTTAAAATAACTGAGTTTGAAGAAACATTTGCGCAAAGTATAGGTACTATATTTCATGATATATTATCAAAGGCATTTAAAGAAAACTTTAACTTTGATTTAGAATTTGAAAATGTAATAAAAGAATATGATTTTAGTAATAAAGAAGAATTTTTTATGAAAAAATTAAAAGAAGAATTAAGATTTATTATAAATACGATTAATAAACAAAATAGTTTTAATTCATTAGATAAATCACTTTATGAAAATAAAGTATACATAAATAAAGAAGGTAATATTAAATTAACATTTATGGGTATTATCGATAAATTACTTTATAAAGAAGAAAATAATAAAACATATCTTGTAATAATAGATTATAAAATAGGTTTTCCACATACAAACCTTAATAATACAATATATGGAATTGATATGCAGCTTCCTGTTTATCTTTATTTAGCAAAAGAAGGTTTATTTAAAAATGCTGAAGTAATAGGATTCTATTTACAAAAAATTCTTAATAATGAAATAGTTAGAGATCCAAAAAAGACATATGAACAGCAAAAAGAAGATAATTTAAAATTATTAGGTTATACAATTGATGAGCCAGAATTAGCATCAAAATTTGATTTTTCATATACAGATAGTGAAGTAGTAAAATCTTTAAAATTTGGACAAAATGGATTTTATGCATATTCAAAGGTATTATCAGAAGAAAAAATTAATAAGTTAATAGAAATTGTAAAAGATAATATAGATAATGCATTTGATAATATATTAGATGCTAAATTTAATATAAATCCTAAGAGGGTAGGAAAAGATAATATTGGATGTAGTTTTTGTAAATATAGTGATATTTGTTTTATGAAAGAAGAAGATGTTGTTATTTTAGATGAACATAATAATTTAGATTTTTTATAAGGAGAGGAAAATGAAAAAGAAATTAGCACTTGATTTAGATGGAGTAGTATTTGATTCTGAAAATTTATATAGAGTTTATACAGAAATGTATGATGTAGATGTAAAAAAAAGCAATAATATTATTAATAATTCAGAGAGAACCTTTCAAAAAAGATATAATTGGGATGAAAATGAATATAGTTCGTTTTATAATAACTATTCAAAAACTATATTAGAAAATGCAAATATAATGACAGGTGCAGAAATAGTAATTCCAAAATTAACTAAATATTTTGATATTATAATTGTTACTGCAAGAAGTGATGAAGAAATGAAATATGCTTTAGAAAAATTTGAAAAGGTTAATTTAAATATGGTTACAGTTTATAATAATGAACACAAAAAGATAGGTAAGTTTATAGAAGAAAAAGTAGATTATATAATAGATGATGATAGCGCTATTTGTGTTAATGCTTCTAATAATAATATACATGCTCTATATTTTAAAAATAACGCATCAGATAAATTAGAAGAAAATGAATATATTAAAAATGTTAATAATTGGGGAGAAGTTTATAAATATTTAATAACAAAAGAAAAATTGATAGATAAGGAGTAAGCATATGAATAATTATAAAAGAATGAAAGATTATACTCACGAAGAGTTTGTAAATCTTGTAATGAATTTAGATGAGGAACAATTATTAAATTTAAGTGCTAATTATGGAGGATATCCTGTTTTATTTAGAATGGCATTAGATGAAAGAATAAGACACATTCCATTTATCCAAACAGGTGCGGCTGTAATAATTAGAAATGAAGAAGGTAAAATATTACTTCAAGAAAGAACAGATCGAAATAAATGGGGATTACCTGGTGGATGTCAAGAACTAGGAGAAAATTTGCGACAAACTGCAGTTCGTGAAGCATATGAAGAAACAGGAATAGAACTTGATAGTAATAAATTGATTTTGATTGATACATTATCTGGAGAAAGTAGAAAAAATAGTTATCCCAATGGAGATATAGTATATAATAATACATCATTATATTTAGCAGATATAACTAATAATTATAAATTAAAAGGTGATTCTGAAACTAAAAGATTAGAATTCTTTAATACTAATGATGTCCCTGAAAATTTAATGGATAAAGATTTAATACAAGCCTATATAAATTATATTAATAAAGGAAGATTAATTTAAAAAAATATGATATAATTTGATTATTGGGAGATTTTGATTATGAAAAAAAGAAATTTAAATGCACAAGATATTGTTGATAAGATAATTATATATGATTTATTAGAAGAATTTTCATCAACAAAAGAAATTTTAAAATGGATATCTAAGTTAAATAAATTGCAAATTAAAAATATTTTAAGCTTAAATATTGATAGGAAAAAAATAAAGTTTGATACAAAATTATTGATTGATGAAAATCTATTGAATACAGAAGATTATTTAAATAGAGTAAATGTAATTGTAAGTATTGATAATGCAGAAGGATGGGAACATTTATTTGAAAATTTAGTTACATCTGAGTTTTTAAAGAGCGAGAAATTTTATAAAGATATAGAAACACTAAAAAGAGCGGATTGTGCACAAAAACCATTATGGATAATTGGTGAACCTGATTTTATAAATAGTCCATACCATGATGAAGATTTTGAACTACTTGTTACAGCAAAAGATAATAGTGATAAAAAAAATGACTCTATTGTTCAAGAGGCAATCGCAACAATAGCAGAATGTGACGATTCAATAAAAAGCGGATATCACAAAGTTGATTTAAATACAGTTATGAAATATGGTTCAAAAGCACTTCAATTAACTCATTCCTATCCAGAATCGGGAATAAATATTTTAGCTACTAATCCTGTTTCATTAAAAAGTAAATATCATTTAGAAGATATGAAAATACTTGCAGAAAATCAAGAAATTGGTAACTTCTTATATGCTGTAATGACTAATAAAAAAACAGTAGAAAGTAATAATTATAGAAAAATAATTAAAGAAATGGTTGATAATAAAGATAATGAGGAATATGCATTTTTAGTATGTTATTATGCAATTGGTGAAGAAAAATCAAAACTTGCTCAACATTTTAACGACTTTTATATTTTTAATCTTAGTCATTTTAGAGAAGATATTCCCGGTGTACTTAAAAGTATAGATAAAAAAATAAATTCAGATGATAAAACTGATGTTGATGAATTAGAAAAAGATATAAAAAGTTTAGCAAAGAAAATACAATAGTATTGAAAAAAATAAAATATGTGATATTATGAGTGCAGTTGAAGGAAACTTCATAAAATAAAAAAGATGAGCATTTAATATCATAAGTGAATGTTATCCTCAAGAAATAAAGTTGACACTCAATCAGAGATGATGAGTGCCTATTTTTTTATCGCTAACACTGGTAAGGTAGATAGTAATAAGATGATGCAAATAATCAATTGATAAAATAGTACATTTATGGTACTATTTTTATATACGAAAAGATAGGTGAAAAGTATGCCAAATTGGACAAAAGAACAAAGTGATGCGATAAATAAAGATGGTACAAATATAATTGTATCTGCTGGTGCTGGATCTGGTAAAACAGCGGTTTTATCTGAAAGAGTACTTAGAAAATTAAAAGAAGGAGTAAATGTAAATGAACTTCTTATTTTAACGTTTACTAAAGCTGCTGCAAAAGAAATGAAAGAAAGAATAAGAAAAAAAATAAAGAAAGAACCATCGCTTTCAGCACAATTAGAATTAATTGATTCAGCATATATAACTACATTTGATAGTTATTCCTTATCAGTACTTAAAAAATATCATTATTTACTTAATTTACCAAAGAATATTGGTATTACTGATTCAACACTTGTTCAAATTAAAAAAGAGGAAATACTAGATAATATATTTGAAGAATTATATGAAGAAAAAAATGAAAAATTTGAAGAATTTATTAGTACTTTTTGTACAAAAGATGATAAAGAAATAAGAAATTATTTATTAAATATATATTCAAAACTAGAACTTAAAACAGATAAGAAAGAATATTTAGAAAAATATATAAATGAATATTTTAATGAAGAAAAAATAAGAAATGATATAAATTTATTTGAAAAAAGTATTCTTAAAAAGAAAGAAAAAATAGAAGAAAATGTAAAAAAAATATCATTTTTAATGGATGGAAAAAATTATACTAAATTACTTGATTCGTTAAGTCCACTATTAAATAGTGAAAACTATAGAGATGTTAAAATAAACTTATCAGTAAGTATGCCAAGAATGCAAAAATTATCAGATGAAGAAAAAGAACTAAAAGAAGAAATAAATGATGGAATAAAAGAACTTAAAAATATATGTATATATGAATCAACAGATGAAATATATAAAAGTATTTTATCTACTAAAAAATATGTAGAATGCATAATAGATATATTAACACTTTTAAATGATAGAATAACAAAATATAAACTTGAAAATAATATGTATGAATTTAATGATGTAGCAGCTCTTTCAATAAGAATATTAAAAGAATTTCCATTTGCTAGAGAAGAAATAAAAAATAGCTTAAATGAAATAATGATAGATGAATACCAAGATACTAATAATGTTCAAGAAGAATTTATTTCCCTTATTTCAAATAATAATGTATATATGGTTGGTGATATAAAACAATCAATATATAGATTTAGAAATGCAAATCCATATATATTTAAAAATAAATATGATAATTATAAAAATAATAATGATGGGATAAAGATAGATTTAAATAAAAATTTTAGATCTAGAGAAGAAGTTTTAAACAATATAAATGATGTATTTAGAATTATTATGGATGATGAAATAGGTGGCGCAAATTATAAAGAATCACATGAAATGGTATTTGGGAACTTAACTTATAATAATGAAGGAAAACTAAATCAAAATAATGATTTTGAAATATATAATTATGAATATGATTCAAAAGGATTATTTAAAAAGGAAGAAATTGAAGCATTTATAATTGCGAATGATATAAAAGAAAAAATAAATAATAATTATAAAATATTTGATAAAGATGAACTTATTATTAGAAATGCAGAATATAATGATTTCGTTATTCTTATGGATAAATCTAGTAACTTTGATTTATATAAAAGAATATTTGAGTATTTAAATGTTCCACTTACTATAGAAAAAGATGAATCTATAATAGAAGAAGTTATATTAAAAGTACTTAAAAATTTATTAATACTAATAAGTAAAATTTATGAAAAAAATTTAGATGTTGAATTTAAATATATGTTTATATCAGTTGCGAGAAGTTTCTTGTTTGAAATGAGTGATGAAGAGATATTTGATATATTTAATAATAACTCATTTAAAGATAATGATTTATATATAAAAGCAAAGAGTATAAGTGAAAAATTAGATTATGTAAATATTAATTCTTTAATAGTAGAAATAATTGATACATTTAAAATATATGAAAATATATCAAAAATAGGTAATGTTAATTCAAATATAACAATACTTGATTATTTACTTAATTCATCTACTAGTTTTATAGATAATAATATGGATATTTATGATTTTATAAATTATTTAAAAGATTTAACTACCAAAGGATATGATATCAAAATAAATAGAAATAGTGGTGAAAGTAATAGCGTTAAGATAATGACTATTCATAAATCCAAGGGACTTGAATATCATATTTGTTATTACTCTGGATTATATTCAAAATTTAATATTAGTGATTTAAATGACAAATTTATTTTTGATAATAAATATGGAATAATTTCACCATATTTTGATGAAGGAATAAGTAATACAATATATAAATATTTATTAAAAGAAGATTATATTAAAGAAGAAATAAGTGAAAAAATTAGATTATTTTATGTAGCGCTTACGAGGGCAAAGGAAAAAATGATTTTAGTAACTGATTTAAATCAAGGTAAAAAAAGTAAAGATAGAATTAAATATAGGTCATTTAAGGATATAATGTTATCTGTAATTGATAATTTTAATGATTATATAACTAATATAGATATAGAAAAACTAGATATAACTAAAGACTATAAAAAAATAAAACAGACAAATTATTTAGATTATATAACTAAAACAGATGAGAAACTAGATATAAAAGAAATCTTAATTGAGAATGAAGAATTAGATGAAAAATCATTTTCTAAAAAGATGACTAAATTAATTACAAAAGAAGAAAATGATTCAATAAAACTTGGACTTGATATGCATTATGCTCTTGAAGTAACTGATTTTATAAATCCAAATTTTGATAATATGGATAATTTTATAAAGAATAAAATTATTAAGTTTTTAGATAATGATTTACTAAAAAATATAAAAAATGCGCAAATATATAAAGAATATGAATTTGTTTATGAAAAAGAAAATGAAAAATATCATGGAATAGTAGATTTAATGCTTATATATCCCGATCATATAGATATTGTTGACTACAAACTAAAAAATATAATTGATGAAAATTATACAAAGCAATTAAATGGTTATAAGAAATATATTGAAAATAAAACAAAAAGACATGTTAATACATACTTATATTCAATACTTTCTGAAGAAATAAAGGTGATAAAATGAATGAAAATTATGAAAAATTAGATAAGTTTTTCAAAATAGATTTGAAAATAAAGGATTTAATTTTAAAAACTAAACCAAATGAGAAAACTTATGATACTAGTGGTGCGATAAAATATGTTGATAATTTAATAAAAGAATTAGACACTATTAAGGATTATTTTTTCTGGGTTATTGATACATATAACATGAGCCCTTATTTAAAAGATGTAATTAATAATTCATTTAATGAATATAATGAAAAATTATTAAATAGTAATTATGATTATGATAGATTAACAAGAATTTATGAGGAATGCATTTTAAGAATGACAAGCGGTTTAGAAGAAAAACTTCAAAATGATTTGTTTGGTTATAATGCTTTTAGGGAAGAAGTAGAATCTTTTGAAAAATGTAAAACAATAAATGATTATCTTCATGCATTTCATTTTTACTTAGTGAATAATGAAAATATTTTTCAAGCCATGCCTATTGTAGATAGAAAAATGAATAAGAATGATGAATCAATAATATTGTTTGGTAAAGAAAATGATTTATCAAGAGATTTATTTAATAAATATCCTGTAGAATTAGATACTGGTGAAGTTGATATCCTTTCTTTTGATGATCATTTACTTATGATGGTAAGAGATGTGGGTCACGCTCTTTCTATAGATTCAACTATTGAAAATGATAATATTAGAGTATCATATTTTGTTCCTAAATCATGTAACATAGAAAAAGTTAATAAGCTTAAAGGCGTAACAAAACTTGATCCACTTACTAGTGATATGTTTTCACCAACAAATGGAGAGCTTGTATGTAAAAAAGAAGATTTTACGAATGAAATAATTGATTTTATAAGTAATGTTCCAACGGATGCAGACTCATATTCTAAAAGTAGTTTTATGTATTAATTTTAATGTTTACAATCAAAATAAAATGTGTTAAAATACATTTAGAAACAAGGAAGAAGAAGAGTAAAATATAAGTTATTAAAGAGAGTCTATGTATGGTGTAAATAGATATAATGAGTATTTGAAAGAAGCTTTGGAGTTTAAACCGCATGGCAAGCGTTAAAAGCAAAAGAGAGCATAGAAAGTCTATGAAGTAAGGTGGTACCGCGAAGAAAATCGTCCTTATAATCATAGGCTTTTTTTATTTAATGAAAGGGTTGATTATTATGACAAATAAAGAATTTGCTGAATTTTTATTACCAGGAGTAAAACATACTTGGCAAGAATATGAAGAAATGTATCCAGAAAGAGATTTAAAAGAAGGCGCAATAGTAACAAGATTCGCACCTAGTCCAACAGGATTTGTACATATTGGCGCACTTTTAGTTTCTTTTATAGCTCAAAGATTTTCAAAGCAAACTGATGGAGTATTTTTCTTAAGAATTGAAGATACTGATACAGAAAGAAGTATTGAAAATGGAGTTCAAAAAATCATTAGAGATTTAAATGACTTTGGTATAGAATTTGATGAAGGTATGACTAGTGATACAACTGAAAAAGGAAAATATGGTCCATATAAACAAAGTGAAAGAAAAGATATATACTGGGCATATGCAAAAAAATTAATAGAAGAAGATTTAGCATATCCATCATTTGCAACTAAAGAAGAATTAGATACTATAAGAGAAACACAAGAAAAATCAAAACAAAGAATAGGTTATTATGGAAGATGGGCAAAAGATAGATTTATTCCAAAAGAAGAGGCTGTTGAAAGAATTAAGAATGGAGAAAAGTTTGTAATAAGATTGAAATCTCCAGGTGATTTTTACAAAACAATAGTAGTAAATGATTTAATAAAGGGAAAAATTGAAATGCCAGAAAATGATATTGATGAAGTAATTATTAAAAATGATGGACTTCCAACATATCATTTTGCTCATGCGATAGATGATCATTTAATGCATACAACACATGTTATAAGAGGAGATGAATGGGTATCATCTACAAATAAGCATATACAATTTTTTAATGTACTTGGATTTAAAGTACCAAAATATGCACATATTGCACCTTTTGTAAAGATTGATGAATCAACAGGTAATAAAAGAAAACTAAGTAAGAGAAAAGATCCAGAAGCAGCAGTAAGTTTTTATCATGAAAAAGGAGTTCCAGTTGAAGCAGTTATGATTTATCTTGCAACAGTAGCAAATTCAAATTTTGAAGCATGGTTTGATTGTAATAAAGATGCAAAAATAGAAGACTTTAAATTTGAATTTAAGAAAATAGGTTCAAGTGGAGGAGCACTTTTTGATTTAGATAAGTTAATGAATATATCAAAAAATTATTTAAGCAAGTTAACAAAAGATGAAATATATGATAGAGTTCTTAATTATTCAAAAGAATTTGATATTGAATTCTATGATTTACTTGTTAAATATGAAGATTATTCAAAATCTATATTTAATATTGAAAGAGAACAAAAGAAACCAAGAAAGGATTATGCAACATATGCAGATGCAAAAAAACAAATTTGGTATATGTATGATGAATTATTTGATAAGTATTTTGAAAATTATGATTTTGGAAAAATTACTGATGAAGAAGAAATCAAAAATATAATTAATACATATATAGACGAATATTATGATGAAAATGATGATAAAGATACTTGGTTTAATAAGATTAAGGAATTAAGTGAAAAGTTAGGATATGCTGGTAATATGAAAGAATACAAAGAAAATCCAGATGCATTTAAAGGAAATGTTGCAGATGTTTCTACTGTAATTAGAGTAGCATTAACATCAAGTTCTATGACACCTGATTTATATGAATTATTAAGATTAATGGGTAAAGATAGGATTAAAGAAAGATTTAGTAAATTAAACTAAGTCTTTTTTTGTAAATAATGCGTAAAATAAATATCAAATATGTATATGAAATAATATAAAATGATATAATAAAATTAGTAAATTAGATGTTTTAGGAGGGTGATGAGAATAATGAAAGAAATAGTAATTAACAAAGGCAAATTAAAAGATGATGAAATAACAGAAGTATTAGATAAAGCTAGAATAGTTCTTAGAAATGATGATGGTGAATTTATTTTAAGTCACTTTGAAAGAGTATACTTTTTACCAGGTGGTAAAGTAGAAGTTACTGAAACTCCTGTTGATGCTGTAAAAAGAGAATTATTAGAAGAAACTAATATACATATTATGCTTGATGATATTTCTCCATTTGTTTTAGTAAAAAATTATTTAAGAGATTATGAATCAAGTGATGGTACTATTGTTAATAGACTTGTTAATACATATTATTTTACTGGTTTTACATCAAAAGATGATATAGAGTATTTTAATTTAACAAGAACTGAAAAAAGAGATGATTTAAGAGCTTTCTTTGTTAGTATGGAAGATGCTAAAGAATTATTAAAAGAATATAATAAAGATAATCCAAAAGCAGCATATTTAGCAGTAGAAACTATAAAAGTATTAGATGAATATGAAAAATTAGAGATTGAATAAATCTCTTTTTCTTTTTATTGTAAATAATTTGATTTTGTTATATAATAAATAAAAAGAAAGAGGTATTATATGACTAAAGGTGTAAAAATATTAGTTGTTATAATGATAACTGTAGCAATTGCTTTAACATCATTTTTTGTTATGAAAAAAGCATATGATGAAAGTCAAAAAGAGATAGAAGAAGAAAATAAGAAAGCAGAAGAATCAATTAGTAATTTAACAGTAATAAATGTATCAAAAATGAAAGAGTTATTTTCTAGTAATGATACAAAAATTATATTTGTTGGTAGTTTAACATGTCCACATTGTACTGCAATAAAACCCGTTATTAATAGTGTAGTAAAAGATTTAAATGTAACAGTTTATTACTTAGAGTTATCTACAATGACTGATGAAGAAAATAATGAATATTATAGTATTAATGAATTCTTAAAAAATAATAATTCAATTCCACTAGTAATGGCAGTAAAAAATAATGAGGTTATTGATAGCTTTGTTGGTGAAAAAGATAGTAAAGATGTAGAAGAATTTTTAAAGAAAAATTTGAATATAGAGTAGGTGATAATATGGTAAGAACAGAAACATATAATAGAGTAAGTGAATTTTTAAAAAAATATCCTTTAACAATAGCATTTAGATTGAGTAAACATGTTAAAATTTTAGATAAACATTTAAATGAAGGGGAAGAAGTATTTTATGTATTTCCTGCACAAAAAAATCCAAATGTTTTTGATATATTTTCAACATGTGTAATAGCATTTACAAATAAAAGAATATTAATCGCACAAAAAAGAGTATTACCAGGATATAGAATTAATTCAATAACTCCAGATTTATTTAATGATTTCCAGGTCTATAGAGGTTGGATATTTGGTAGAGTAGATATTGATACAGTTAAAGAAGTTGTTCAATTATCTAACTTAGATCCAAAAAGTTTAGTAGAAATAGAAACAAATTTATCTGAGTATTTACTTAAAATGAAACCAGATATGGTATGTGAAGTTAAAAAAAGCGAGAATTAAATCTCGTTTTTTTGAATATAATATTGTAAAAGAAAAATTTTTTTGTTATAATGATTATGCGAAAAAGATATTTGGGTCTATAGCCAAGTGGTAAGGCATGGGACTGCAACTCCCTGATCGTTGGTTCAAATCCGACTAGGCCCTCCAAATTATGCAGGTGTAGTACATCGGCTAGTACGCGGCCTTGCCAAGGCTGAGAGGGCGGTTCGATTCCGCTCACTTGCTCCATTGGGAAATCTGTTCGAACTTTTATAGTTTGAATTTAATATAGAAGATATCAATTTCTAAATGAAGTTGATATTTTTTTGTGTTAAGAAAGGACAGATTTTATGATTAATATTGTTAGTAAACCATTAGAGTTTGAAAGTGAATTAAAAAAGAAAATTGAATTTATATGTGATTTTTGTAATACTAAACCAAAAATAATAAATGGTAATATAAGAAATATAGAACATACTAATCTATCTTATATTGAGCCACATAGAGTTATTATTAAAGGAATAACCTTTCTAGTATTTAATTATTCTAAAATATTATATATAAATAATTTATCAAACTCTATTGAAATAAAAGATTTAGAAGATTATATAAAAAAGATAAAATAGTTATTTAAATATCAACTTCAACTAATACTACTATTCCCTAATCAGGGAATTGACAAATCATAAAAAAGTGATATTATAAATAACCAATGAAAGAGGTATACTCTAGAAATGGAGGTACATCTATGAAGAAAAAACACAATTTACCCAAAATTTATAATATTGAATTTATTGAGGAGTCAGTAGTATTTAGACTTTACTAGATACTATTGTCTCCTCTTTTTTAGTAAAAAGGAGTGATTTATTAATGAATAATGAAAAGAAAGTTGCTGGTTTATATATTCGTGTATCAACCGAAGATCAAGCTCGTGAGGGATTTAGTTTACCAGAGCAAGAAAAACGCCTTAGAGCAATGTGTGAGTACAAAGGTTATGAAATATATAAAGTATATGAAGATGCTGGTATATCGGCTAAAACTGGTAATTCTAGACCTGGATTTGAAGAACTATTGCAAGATATTAGAGATAAGAAATGTAATACTATTGTAGTATTAAAATTAGATAGACTAACTCGTAGTGTATTTGATTGGGAAAAGATAATAAGATTCTTGGAAGAAAACGATGCTTATTTAGATTGTGCTAATGATGATATAAATACAACTAATGCTAATGGGAAAATGATTTCAAGAATACTTACATCAGTTTCTCAAAATGAAATTGAAAGAACTTCAGAAAGAACTAAATTTGGAATGGTCGGAGCAATTAAAGAAGGACATATTCCACATAAAGCCCCTTTTGGTTATAAACATGAAAATAAAAAACTAATTCCAGATGAAGCAACTAAAGATCAAGTTATTAGAATATTTAATTTATATTATCAAGGTAATTCTTATCAAACAATAAGTAATTTATATAATAAAGAAAAAGTATTTGGTAAAACTAATTGGAAAGATTCTACTATATTAAAGATAATTGAAAATCCTATTTATAAAGGCGATTTCATCCATGGTAAAAGAACTAAAAATCCTACTTACTATGAAGATGTTGTTGAACCATTAATTAGTAAAGAACTATGGGAAGAATGTCAAGCTCAAAAGAAAAAGAACTCTAGAAACTATAAAAGAAATGAAGATTACTTATTCTTACAAAAATTAAAATGTCCTCATTGTAATAGAATACTTGCTGGTAAAGCAACAAGAAAGAAAAATGGTAGTATTTATTATTACTATTATTGTCATGATTGTAAAATCAATATTAAAGAAACTGATATTGAAAAAGAATTTGATAACTTTATTGAAGATATACAAGAATATGATTTAGTAGTTAATCAAACACTACTTCCTATGATTAAAACTAAATTAAATAATCCTAAAGAAAAACTTACTAAAGAATTAAAAGAACAACAACAAAAACAAGAACGAATTAGAAAAGCATATATAAATGGATCATTTACTATTGAAGAATATGATATAGAAAAAGATATTGTAGATAAAACTATTAAAGATTTAGAATTTAAAATTAGAGATTGCGATATATGTAATGAATTAAGATTTACTCCAGAAGATATATTGATTAAAAGAGATTTAGATTACATAAATCAAATAGTCTATCCTGAAGAATATGAAGAACATACTTATATGTGGAAAGATTATACAAGAGAAGAAAAATCAGATTTAATAATGAGATATGTAGATAATGTAGAACTTACTCTATGTGGTAAAAATAAAGTTAAATTTGGTGAAGTATTCTTTAGAGAAAGTATGTGTAAACCATGTAATGATTTATATGATGCTGGTTTTCTTGCTAAAAAAGATTATGCAATACTTGGTAATATTGGTATGAAATTAAGATTCAGTGAATACCTACCAATAGAAAAAGTTTCTGAAATAGTATTTACTTTAAGACAATACTATAATGTTGGTTATTTTGAAGCAACCTACTACTATGATAATAAAGTAATGTTCTTTAATGATTATCAAAATAGAAATATTGTAAGAATATTTCCTATTGAAGATTATAAAAAAATGGATAAAATAGATAAACTACAATTAGGAGTTATTTATATTGGTAATAACGAAAAATGTCTAATAGATAATAAAGAAGATTTATTTAATACTATTCCAGAAAGAACAAATTGTATTACTTATGAATTAGACGAAGAAACTAAAAAGAAGAAATTAGAATCAATAGAAAATGCTAAAAAGATGAGAGAAGAAATTTTAAAAAGAAATGATAAAGTTAGTCAAGGACAACGATAGTTGCTTGTATAATTCTTGACTAACTAAATAAAAACAATAATGGAATAATATCAAAACAAAATACTTTTTCGTTTTGATGTTATCTATCATATGAAAAGTTTTTGCTTACTTTTTATAAAAAAGTAATAACAAACGAACACGTTTTGTTGAACTTTGTTCAATGAAAGTGGGAAAAGGTTGTTTAAATAAATTATGAAAATAATCGTTAGTTATTTGAATAATTTACATAGATAAAATAAAAAGCAGTGCTTTCTATTTTATCAATACTTTATGAAGTTTTAATGCCTCAAGCATTATTACGAAATAAAGTATAAACGGTTTCTAAGGTGGTAAACCTTAGCTTCCATATCTTGTTTCTGACAAGATATATAGGAAGTTATGAATAATGACAAAGCCACTTTCGTGCCACTTTTCAATATTCATAATTTAGAGGGTGTAAAAAATATGGAATTATCTTATTCACTACATTTAGGAAATGACAAAAACAAATCTATTAAAGCAAGACAAGAAGCAAAGAATACTCCATCAGGTACTACATCAAAAAATAATAATGCTATTCAAAATGTTAAACAATTAGGAAAAGTTAATCATCATAACTTGAGACAATATGATAATAATCAAGAACTAATTAAAACGATTAAGGGTTCAAATGATATTGTTAAAGATGTAAAGGAACTATATTTAGATTTATTCGAAGAATCTAGATTAGAATATAATAATAAGCAAGTAAGAGATGATAGAAAAATAGATAATTACTTTAATAAAATAGCAAATGATACAAAACATGATCTTGCTTGTGAGATAGTTATTGAACTTGGAAATATGGAATATTGGGATGAGAAAAGCTTAGAATATAAATACGGGATGACACAAGTATTTGAACAACAATTAGAAAATATAAAAGAAATAGTTCCAGACTTTTATATAGCTAATGCTACTATACATTTTGATGAGCACTCTCCTCATATGCATATAGTTGGTGTTCCAGTTAAAGAAAATTGTAAAACAGGTTTATCAAGACAAGTTGGTAAAACATCTATATTTACAAAAGAATCACTAGTAGTTATTCAAGATAAAATGCGAGAAAGATGTATTAATGAATTTAACATTGCATATGGTTTAGATTCCAAACTTAAAGAAAAACAAAAAGGTAAAAACAGAGATATTACTTCATACGAAAGAAAACTCTTTAATGAAAGAGTTAAAGGTCTTAAACAAGAAATTTCTAATCTTGAAAATGAAGTATCTGATTTGGAAGATAACAAAGAATCTATCAATAAACAAATAACTAAACTTAACAAAGATAAAGATGATATAAGTGATGAAATAGATAAAAAGAAAAAACTTAATAATAAAATTATTATTAAATCTAAAAATCAATTATTAGACGAGAATAAAAAGTTAAAGGAAGAAAATGAACATTTAAAAAGTGTCAATTATCAAACTGAAACTAGATATAATGATTTAAAAGAAAGAACAGATTATCTTATTTATCATTTAAATAAAATAATCAAAAAACTTCCAGAATTCATACAAAATTTAATTGATAGATTATTTAATTACAATAATATAAACCTTAATTTTTTTAAACAACAATATGATCCAGAAGTTATAAGAAAGAGAGAAAAATTATTTAAAGGTTTTAATTTAATTAATAAAAAAGAAATTGAAAAAGCAACTAAACATATTAATGATAAAATGGATGAGTATGCTGAAGATTTTTATGAAACTAAAAAAGATAAAGAAAAAGACGATGGCTTTGAAAGATAGAGTCATCGTCTTTATATATAATTTCTTATCTAAGTATAATTTATTATCTATAATTATGTTATCTTATTAATACAATACCAGCAACAACTAGCAATATACCTAAAACTTGCTTTATTGTAGGTTTCTTCTCTTTATCCTTCAAAAATAAGGCTATTATTAACACAATAATAATCGATGTTGGTCTAACATAATTACTTAATGTTACGGAATTGCTCATTAATATATTACTTAAATACAAAGAAGTAAAACCAAATGCTTGTTGAATAAAACACCACTTAATAATTTTTTTTGTTTTTGTGTAATATTTAATATTATAGTCTTTACAAAATAACAAAGTAAGAAATAAATTTAATATAAAGATAAACAGAGCGTTTGACCAATATATTAGAATATAATGCGTTACGTACCCCATCAATAAAGATGTAGTTATTCTTACAAATATATCTAACCTCAAATTTTTAATTTTTAATTTAGAATTTGAAATTAAAAACACACCAAGTATTGTTATAAAAATAGATATGAATGAAATAATTTTTAATGTTTGGATACCCAATATTACATCAATTATAAATGCAATAAGTAATCCTAAAGAAAGATATGCTGAATCTTCATAAGGATTTAGATATGTTAAGCATCCTACTATTGTTTTTTGCTTATTATATCGTAAAAGCATTGCGATTAGTAGAAGAAGAACTGGGACGATTTCAAGTGTAAATTTAAACTGTTTTGTAATTATTTCTATAATAATCATTAATATAGAAAATGGAATCATACTTAAACACATATAATAAAAATAATCTTTTCTACTGATACCCATATTTACTAAATGCTTATCTACATATTGCCCTATTGCACCAAATAATGCTGCAAAAATTATTAAAAATATAATCATTTTATCATCCTCTACTTTATATCATTTACATTTATTGTATGTATTCCATTAATATTTAAATAATTAATAGTATCTTCTAAATCTTCTATAAATAGCATTTCATCTAAACTACAATTATTTGCTTTTGCAAGAATTTTTATTCCATCAAGTTTTAATTGTTGTGAACCTGCTGAAACTAATTCAATATCATTTCCATAATATTTATTTATAAAAGATTGCTTTGCTTTAAAAAGAAATGAAAACTTCATTCCTGATAAGCAATACATTTTAATATTATTACTTCTTAATTGGTTAATGAAATTATACAAACTTTCAGATTTAACACATGGTTCCATATCTTCATAAAAATTTTCTGGGTTTTCATAACCATTTAAATAATAACTTAATCTTCTATCCTCACTCTCATTTCGATGTTTTAAATAATCTTTATCTTTATGAATTGCTAATGTATCATCAAAATCAAATATAACTACTTTTATATTTTCAAAATTTATTTTATTTTCGTTCATCTAGATCGACTCCTTTATTTTATATATCTTGGTTTATCTTTTAAATTAACATAGGATGCATTAAAAGTATTTGCAATTATCTCAAATAATTTAGGATTATTTGTCATATTAGTATATCTCATTTGCATATTTTCATTTGTTATTTCATATTCAGGATTAGTACATAATACTTCATAATTTACACCAGTATCTTCATAATATTTATTTGTATCATAGAATCCATTTATTAAATAAAATTTTTTTCTTCTAATGTTTAGCTCGTTAATTGGCTCGTCTATTGATAAGAATAGAGTTTTATATTTTTCTTTTAAATCCATTAAAATATGCGATCCATAATTTTTATTTCTTAAATTAGGTTCTACTGCTAAATACATTAAATAATATGCATCGTTACAATTAACAATATAACTCATACCGACAAATACACCATTATCAGCTATAGCAAGTAAATCCGAATTATTTTCTTTAGAACACTCTTCTAATATCCAAAATGGGAACCTTTCATCTTCTGGAAAAGATTTTAAATAAAGTTTTTCTATTCTATCTTTATATTCTTGACTATTTATATATAGTAAATTCATTTTACCACCTATATATAATTTTATCATAAAAATCGACAATTTTAGAGACTTTCTAATTATTTTATGTTAAAATTATAGTAGATTCGTATCATTCAATAGAATGATACTTTTTTGTTAGGGGAAATGATAAATGATTATATCTAAATTAAAAATTGAAAATTATAAAAGTATAGAAAGCATGAAATTGGAATTTGTAGAAGGTAAAAATATTATCGTTGGTCAGAATAATTCAGGAAAAAGTAATATCATATCTGCAATAAATTTAGTTATAGGAGAAAAATATCCATCTAAAAGATTTGATGAAAATTTTTATTTTCAAAATAGTGATTATTTTTATATAATATTGCAACTATCTAATTGCTCAGATTTTGATAAAGAATATTTAAATAATTATAATAAAAAAACAGGTATATATTCTCTTGATAATGATTTAAATTATTTGATAAATAGTCCTGATCAATTAGACGAAATGGGATTTTCCTCTTCTTGGAAGGATAGTTCACAAATTATTGAACTAATTGAATCTGCTAAGTATATTTATATTTCTCTTTTCAGTAAGAAAAATGAAGATACTATATATACTTTAACACTACAAAATTATGATGGAAGTTTATGCAAATTTAAATTTTTTGCAAATGAATTATTATCATCATTTATCACTTCAGCAATTATTCCATCCGAACGAAATTTAAAAAATGAATTGGTCGTAAATAATTATTCATGGTATGGGAAACTAATTAAAAATGTTTGGGAAAATATGAATGAGAAAGACAAAAATCTTCTTGGACAGCACAATCAAGATTTAACGAATGTTACAAATTCAATTTTTGAAAATTTGACAGATGAATTAGGTAAATCTGTTAAAGATGCAATTCCATATAATAAATTAGAGTTTAAACTTATTCAAGATACTAAAACAGATTATTATAAGGGAATAAAGATTTTATTAGATGATGGGTATTATAGTTTATTAGATGATAAGGGTTCAGGTATAAAAAGCTTAATGATAATTGAATTATTCAAATTATATTGTAAAAAATATCATAAATATTCTTCTTGCCTAATTGTTGAAGAACCTGAGGTTTTTCTTCATCCACAAGCCAGAAGTGTATTATCTAAAAAAATTGATCAATTTTTAACAGGAAAAAATAATCAAACAATCATAACAACTCACTCAGAACAATTTATATCGAATTTCGATATAAAGCAGTTAACATTTATTTCAAAAAATAATGGTAAAAGTGAAAAACACAAAATACTAGATACTGATTTCACTGAAAAAGAATTTCAAAAAATTAATATAATAACAAAAACTGAAAATGCAGAAATGTATTTTGCAGATACGGTTGTATTAGTTGAAGGTGGAGAAAAATATATATTAAAAAAATTATTTGAAATTTATAAAGACGAATTATTCTTAGATTATAATAATGTATCAATAATAAAAGTTGGTGGAAAAACATTTTTTAATATTTATAAAAAAATGTTGGAAAAACTAGGAAAGAAAGTTTTTATAATAGCAGATTATGATAATTTTAAAAATGAAGTAAACGATTTTTTACCAGAAGACTTAAAAAATCTACTAAATGAAGTTAAAGGAAGAACATCAGGATTAAAAAAATATTCTGAATTAAATGGACAAGATAAAATAGATATGGATAAAATATTTGAATATTTAAAACAACATCAAGTTTACGTATTGCACAATGGAGAACTAGAAGATTATTATAACAATGTAGAAATTGAGAAATTAAAACAAAATAACAATATAAGTGGTAAAGAAGTTGTTGCACATTATATTTCTACAATTTTGAATTTAGAAAACATAAACAATTTATTAATGATAGATAATGACTTTAAAAAATATATTGATTTGATAATTGAAGATTTATCTAAAAAATCAAATGATACTTCAAAAAATCACTTGGAATCATCATAAATTTGTGGTAAAATGTTATTAGAAATTGATACTGATATGTATTAATTCCTAATTGTGAATGGAAAAGTTGTAAATAACTTAACCAATCGCTCCATAGTGAAATCTGCTCGAACTTTTTGAGTTTAGATATACAACTAATCCAATTTGGATTAGTTTTTTTGTATTTCGAACTCCCACTTGTCGCTTGGGAGAATACAAAGACTATCCTACTTTATAAAGAAAGGGTGGAACTATGGTAAATATTATTAAGGAAGAATCATTAAGAAAGAAAATTATAAAAATGGTTTATCAAGGCAAGTTGGTAAAACATCTATCTTTACAAAAGAATCATTAGTAATTATTCAAGATAAAATGAGAAAAAAATATATAATGAAAAAGTTAAAGGACTTAAACAAGAAATATATAATCTAAAAAATGAAGTATCTGATTTAGATGATGCTGAATAATTTTATAATACTAAAAAGGCCAAAGAAAAAGACGTTGGCTTATCACTTTAAGCTATCGTCTTTTCGGCTTGTCTTCCGGTGTAGAATGTTCTAAATCATATAATAAGTTATCAGTATTTGCTACGCTTTGAATTGCATTAATAGATTCTTTATATTCTTCATAATATTTGGTTCTTGCAATTGTTTTTATATATTTTAGTGCAGCGATTATATCATCTTTACGAGATAATGTTTCTTCACTATATAGATATTTGAAATAATCATCAACAACTATATATGCATGTTCATGCCATTCTATTTTTTCACCTTTAACATCAATTGGTTTATATTTTTCAGCAACGCATGATAGAATTACATTACTTTTTTCAAATTTAGAAGCATTATTTTGAAATGATTCTATATTATAATTATTTACTGCATTATATATTCCATTGTTATCCTTGAATGGATTTAATAAACCATCAATAATAAATATTTCACCAGATAAAACTTCTTGTGCTAAATTATCCTTTAATTTTCTCATAATTAAAGGAACATCTTCACCACCAACAATTGCTCCAATTTTCTCTGGATAATTTTTGTGCATTTTTATAAACTCATCATCAATACCAAAATCATAAGAAATATTTCCATTATCATAAAAATTTACATCAGGATATATTACACTCATATTAAATTTTGAAACAATAATACCAAACAATTCATTTTCTTTTATATCTTGTATACTAGTAATATCTAAAAAAGTTACCTCTCTACCATCATCATTAAATTTTATTATTTCTGTTCCCATTTTTGAACCTCCTAATAGTCAAACAATATATTCACTCTGATTATATCATAATTTTTATCAATTATCAAATTTACATAATTTTAATAAAATGATTTACATTTTTCTAATATTTGTGGTATCACTGCTTTAATGATTAGTTGTTTATCGTCCTTTACTATTATGAGTTTTGAAATAGCCTGTGATATTGTTCCATTTGAAATCAACTTACAAACTTAATTGTCTGTAAGTTTTTATTTTATATAAATAATATCAAAAAAGAGGAAAATTTATAAACTAATTTAATCCTCTTTTTTGTATACAATAATCTGTATTACATTTAATGTAGCAGTACAGTAGCACTTTCAGTGCACATTGCATTATCTTTCCATGTCTCAACACTTTCAGTGCACATTGCATTATGATTTCTCCATGCCTCAATACTATCAAAACCTTGACTTAATGCTTCTTTTTCTAAATCTTTATTGATAGAATTTTCAATTATGTCATAGTATTTTTGTTCTTCTTCTGTTAAGTCTTTTTCATTTGAAAGTCCTAATCTAGCTAATCCCATATCTACTTCTAATGAAGATTTATCAGTCCATGAAATGTTAGCTAAAAACTCTTCATGAGTGCCATTTGCAACAGATTTTTTAAATTCATCAATTCTTTTAAGTTTAATTAATTCATTTGCTTTATCAATTTTATCTGCTAATTCTTCATAACCTTTAGATAATGCTGTAAGATGCATTCCAGCTCTTATTAATTCGTGCATGTCACTTATATGATCTACAATTTCTTCTGGTTTTAAATCCATCTTATCAAGGCAATCAACTATACCTTCGATTGAATTAGCTATACTATCTCCTAAAATATTATGTATATCATTTTTCATAAAAATATCCCCCTTCGGTAATTATAACATAAAGTTGTTAATTTTCAAAATTAACAACTTTATGTTAAAATATTATTAGAGATTGATATTTTATATATCAAATCATTAAGAAGTGAGAAGTTGTAGATAACTATGACATTAGGCCTCATTTAGAGAATTACTCACACTTTTGTGTGAGTCTTATTTTTTATTGAATATTAAATATGAGTAAATAAACTTTGTTATTAATAAATGGTTAAATTATGGTAAAATATATCTAGGTGATTACTTATGAAAAAAATCTTTTTGTATTTATATCCTATTCAAGAATACAATCGTTCTTTTGAGTTTTCAGAAGAATATTTACATGAAATAGGAAGAGATAATCCATATAAAGTATTAAATGAATGTATACAAAAAAGATACAGAGAAAAAGGATATGAAATTGTTTATGCAATTTATCCAGGTAAAAAAATTTATGGAATTAATACTTTAACTACTGATAAAATAATTTATACTGATGTAACTTTTGAACAAGCTAGTGGTTATAATCATGATGGTATCAAAAAACAAGATAAAGATATTAAATATCCCAGTGAAAAATATTTAATAGAACAATTAGGATACTTTGATGAAATAGTAATTGGAGGATTTCACTTTGGTGATTGCGTAAAAAAAGTTGCTGAATATTGCTATCAAAATGAATTCCCTACTCTTGTAGATTTAGATTTAACGGATTTATTCTTTAGTGTATATTATAAAAAAGATTACTTTAAAATTGATGAATATAATCCTAAAAACTATAAAGAATTTATACTATCAAATAGTCGTTTTAGTAATATGGAAATCGCAGAAAGATTATTTGAAAGAAATTATAATAGTCCTGTTTATGGATTTGAAAATGATGAAGAAAAAAGAAAGTTAAGATAAAAAAGAAAGATTAATAATTATACAAATAAAAACTAATTTGAAAAACGTAGATAAATGTGTTAATATACAAACATAATTTATCTATGTTTTTTGTAGATAAAGCTTATTTCTAGTATAATTTTTAATTCATAATATTTAAATTCAATATATTTTTTTCTCAATAAAAAGTAAGAAAAGTATAAAATTCATAAAAAGGAGGTGAAAATATGACTTTAG
>OGRO01001173.1_pt1 | contig 23301 bp, 17 predicted proteins | sample 1553451 | NCBI WGS metagenome assembly OGRO01 (sample SAMEA2580021, study PRJEB22360) | human gut metagenome | reverse complement strand
GCCCAAGCCACAGGGCCCGGCGCGGCCAGAACCGCCGCGAGCGCGATCGCCAGAAGCGCGATACCCCGCCGCCTCATGAGCGCTCCTTCGGTCGAGGCCGCGGCACCAGGGAGGCCACCACTTCCACAATAAGGGCGAACAGCGTCATGAACTCCAAGCGTCCGGCCCACATCTGGAAGATATAGAACAGCTCGAGAGTTCCCGCCATGCCGGGCCCCGCCACCGACGTGATGATGCCGCCGTTGGACGTCATGGCCACCGACTCGAAGATTGCGGGAATGGCCTCGAACCCGTGTGCAATGCCCACCAGCGCGCCGATAACGTAGGTGATCACGTACAGGATGAACACCGTCATGGCCTCTTTCACAATTTCCGGCGTCAAGGTGCGCCTGCCCACGTGATTGTAGGAAACGACGACGCGAGCCGAATCCGGTGCCAGCGTCTCCTTCACGTTCGACACGATGGACTTGAAGATGATGCCCATGCGCGAGAACTTGATGCCGCCGGCCGTGGAGCCGGAAGCACCGCCAACGGCCATGATGAACGCCAGGGTGAGGAAAGCGCCATTGCTGAAAGCGGTGGTGATCTGGTTGGTGGTGACCACCTGAAAGCCCGTCGTGGTGAACGCCGAGATGATCATGAACAGGCCGCGGCGCAAGAGGGCGAGCATGTCATCGAAGGGCGACAGGGCAAGGGTGGCCGTGAAGACGAAGGCCATGACCCCGATCCAAAGCACCATCGTCTTCGTCTCGATGTCTCGGAAAAACGGGAGCGGACGCCCCTTCCACACCTCGGCGTGAATGACGAAGCTGATGGAGCCCAAAATCATGAGCACCATGAGAATCGCCTCAAGGGGGAAGGAATGGTAGTACATGATGGAAAGCTGCATGGGCGTGAAACCGCCGGTCACGAACCCGGAGGTAGACACCCACAGCGCGTTCAGGAAGGCGCGAGTGGGCTCCATGCCCATGAACAGGCATAACGCCGTGATGATCACCGTGGCGACAGAAACGATGACCAGGGTAATACGAGCAATGAACTGGGTGGTCTGCACCACGTTGGGCACCACGTGCTCGCTGCGGCCTTCCGACGAAAACAGCGACGCGCCGCCGCCGCGGCCGAAAAGCCCGAAGGACAACGCCACCACGATAAGGCCGAGACCGCCCAGGGCATGCATAGCGAAGCGGAACATGTTGTCGGCGTAGGAGAGGTGATCCAAATCGACGATGAGCGAGGCGCCCGTGGTGGTCAGGCCGGAGACGCCATCGAAGACGGCATCGAGGTAGGTCATGTAATGCCCCGAGAAGTACAGAGGGAACGAGGCGAACAGCGCGAGAACAACCCAGGCGAAACCGGTCACCGCCAGCGCCTGACGGCGATCGAGGCGTCCGGGTTCGATGCGCAGAAAACGCAGACTGCAGCCCGCGACCATGGTGATGCCGATTGCCGCGAGGTAGCGCGCCGCCGGCTCCCATTCCTGAAAGACCAGCGCCGTCGCCAAGGGAAGGGCCATGAGCGCGGCGAAGAACAACAGGAGCGTTCCCAGGTAGTGCCCGATAACGCGCAAGTCGTAGGGGGTGAATCGCTGCCACATAGTCCTTGCCCCTAACCGAGCACGATGCGCGTGAGCGCCATAAGCACCCACAGGCCGATAATGAAGCAGACAATGAACAGCAGCACGAGCACGATGGCCGCCGCCGGCGAGGTGGGCTTGACCTCGGGAACCCTGCGCGCCATGGCCTAGCGCCCCACTTTCGTGCGTGCGGAAGCATCCGCAAGGGCGGCCACTGGGGCGGGTGCGGATGCGAGCCCAAAAGCGGATGCGGATGCGAGCCCGCAAGCGGGTGCGAAGCGCGAGCAACGATGGGCGGAAGCGCTTTGGCGATCGCGCGGATATGTCAGCGATTTCGTCATGGGCGTATTCTAGTACAATGAGCCATGCGGGTCACCAACGGTAACCCGCACGGCATGATAAACGGAGGATACCGGCCCAGAACACACGGGCTTGAAACTCTTTGCCGACCGGAGGTGCGGGACGCCCTGATTCGCTCAGACAGTCCTCGCTCTGCAGAACAGGACATTCAGTCCTGTTCTGTTCGCTGCGGAACTTGCTCGGTCAGGGCATCCCGCACCTCCTCTGCATCCGTAATCCAGCTGAGGAGGAGCAAGCCGTGAACGCCCAGGACTTCGAGAAGAGCCTTCGGGATATCGTCGGTTCGCAGAATGTGCGTCCTGACGAGCCCCTGGCCGAGCATACGACATTTCGCATTGGGGGGCCGGCGCAATGGCTCGTGACGTCGCGCTCCGAAGACGAGGTGGCGGCCGTCGTGTCGACTTGCGAGGCGGGCGGGGTTCCCTGGCGTGTGCTGGGACTCGGCTCCAACGTGCTCGCGCCCGACGAGGGACTTGACGGCGTGACGCTTCTGCTGGCGGATAATTTCGCGGACGTCGAGGTGCTGCCCGGCGGCCTCGTGCGGGCAGCGGCCGGGGCCACGAACGCCGCCGTGGCCGCCGTGGCGCGGGATACCGGGCTTGCAGGCTACGAGTTCGCCAGCGGCATTCCCGGTTCCATCGGCGGGGCGGCCATCATGAACGCCGGCGCCTACGAGGGCCAGTTCTCGGACGTAGCCGTGGAAGTACGCTGCCTGGTGCCCGACGGGAATTCGTGGAGCATCGTGAGCGTGCCGGCTATCGCACCAGCCGCATGATGCGCGAGGGCTGGGTGGTGCTCGGGGCCACGCTGCAGTTGCGCGCCGACTCCCCTGCCGCCATCGCCGCGCGCATGGAAGAGCTGCGCGAGCGCCGCGAGAGCAAGCAACCGCTGGAGATGCCGAGCGCCGGCAGCACCTTCAAGCGCCCCGAGGGCCACTTCGCGGGGGCGCTCATCCAAGAGGCCGGCTGCCAAGGCCTGCGCGTGGGCGGCGCGCAGGTGTCCGAGAAGCACGCCGGCTTCGTCGTGAACACCGGCGACGCCACCGCCGCCGACGTGCTAGCACTCATCGCCGAAGTGCAGCGCCGCGTTCGCCAGACCACCGGCGTGGAACTGGAGCCCGAAGTGAGGCTGTGGCAGTAGCCTGGCAGCAATTCGCAGGGGGCCCGAGAGTATCCACAGAACAACGCGCTCTTTTGCCGTTTTTCAAGCACAGCCCGTAGCCCGAGGTGCCTTTTCGCCACACACCCGAGTACAACTCGCAGCCCGAGGCGCTTTTTTTGTCAGGGCAACTGCGCGCCTTCGTCATTTTTGCGGGTCGGGCTACGGTGTTAGCTCATGTTGACAAATAGATGCTAAGCAATGACCTGCTTTTTTGCTCTATACTACAAAGTTTGCTGCATACAACACCGTAGCCCGGGGCGACTTTTTGCCAGGGGCGTCGTCACTCGTTGACATTTTCGAAGGTCTGGCTGCGGTCTTCGGCGGCGGCTTTGCGGCAGCGGCGGTGCAGAAGGTAGGCCCAGGCGAGAACCCTCAGCCTTCGCAGCCGCGCCACGCCTCCCTGCGGGTCTCGTCGAGCACGTCGGTCACCCACTGCACCACATAGAGCGGATCCACAGCGCACTCGACCCCGGGGCAGTGCCGCGCGACGACCTCGACGATCCATCTGGCGCCGTCGACAAGGAGACCACAACCACAGCCCTACCGCCCGATGAACCGGTATCCATCTTTCTCGGACAAGATCCGCGATATGGCACCTGCCCTCTTCCAGGATCGGAAGTTTGGTACCCCGAATTCGGCCAAAAACCGCAGTTTGGTACCTCGACTCCGAAGAAACACCAGGTCAGAAATTCGTACGTGCAAGTTTTCAGGTACCAAACTTCGCAATTTGACCAAGGCAGGGTACCAAACTGCCAAACTTGGCACCATTCGATGCCAAACTCCGCAAGTTGGCCGCAAAAAGGGCGACACCAGGTACCAAACTTCCGTTCCTGACGTCGCCCTTGTTGTTTTCGGGCATCAAACCCCCGGTCCCACCGACGGGCGGTCGCACGCCACCCTCCCGAGCAGCCACCTCATGCAGCGGCAACTACCTCGCGTGGCAGTAACTACTTCGTGCGGAAGTAGTCGACACCGCCTTCGAAGAGGGGCTGGTAGGTGTTGCCGAAGGTGTTCTTGTACAGGCCCGCGCCGGCGCGTTCCGTGTGACCCATCTTGCCGAGCACGTGGCCGTCGGGGCTCGTGATGCCCTCGATGGCGAGCACCGACCCGTTGGGGTTCACCGCCAAATCCATGGAAGGCTGCCCCGCGGCGTCCACGTACTGAGTGGCAACTTGTCCGTTCGCAATCATGGAATCCAGCAGAGGCTGCGGCGCCACGAAGCGCCCCTCGCCGTGGCTGATGGCCACCGTGTGCATCTCGCCCACTTCCATGCGGCTCATCCAGGGGGACATCGTGCTGGCCACGCGCGTTCGCACGAGCGTGCTCTGGTGACGGCCGATGTTGTTGAAGGTGAGGGTGGCGCAATCGGCGTCCATGGGACGGATGTCGCCGAAGGGCACCAGGCCCAGCTTCACGAGCGCCTGGAAACCGTTGCAGATGCCGAGCATGAGGCCGTCGCGCGCCTGCAGCAAATCGCGCACCGCCTCGGTGACCTCCGGGGCGCGGAAGAAGGCCGTGATGAACTTCGCGGAGCCGTCGGGCTCGTCGCCGCCGGAGAAACCTCCGGGAATCATGACAATCTGGGACGCCCGAATAAGACGCGCCAGCTCGGCGGTGGATTCGGCCACCGCCTTGGGCGTCAGGTTGTTCACCACGTACACGGTGGGCACGGCGCCGGCCCGCTCGAAGGCGGCAGCGGAGTCGTACTCGCAGTTGTTGCCGGGGAACACCGGAATGACCACGCGCGGAGCACCGGAGGCGTCGCCCAGCAGCGCCGGGCCGTGGTAGGCCGGGGCCGCCTCCCCTTCGAAGCTGATGGCGGGCACCGTCTCGGCCGCTGCGCGCTCTTCCGGCGAGGTGCGGTACGGGAACACGCTTTCAATCCCGCTGCCGCGTTCCCACGCCTCCTGAACCACGGCGAGATCGGCCACTTGGCCGTCGCACGCCAGCTCGTAAGCGCTGGTCACCTGACCGAGTGCCACCACATCCACGTTGGCGTCGAGCCCGGCATCTTCCAAACGCGTGACGACGGACTGGGCATCCTCGCCGGCGGCCAGCTCGATCACGAACGTGCCGTAGGCCGGCTCGAACAGCTGGCCCATGTCGATGTCCTCGTCCACGGTGATACCCAGGCCATTGCCCACGGCCGCCTTCACCAGCGTCTCGGCCAAGCCGCCGTAGGCGCCGCTCGCGCAGGCCCGCACGACACCCGCACCGATGAGGTACTCCACCGCGTCGAAGGCGGCGCAGACGCTCGACGCCAGCGCGTCCTCGAAGGAAACCCAGATGAGGTTGTCGCCCGCTTCCTTCAGCTCCGGCGAGGTGACGCGGTCGATGTCACCGATGGCCGTCGCGAAGGACACAAGCGTGGGCGGCACATCCAAGTCCTCGAAGGAGCCGGACATAGAGTCCTTGCCACCGATGGCGCCCACCCCGAAATCGATCTGGGCCATGAGCGCGCCGAGCACCGCCGCCATGGGCTTGCCCCAGCGCTCGGGATCCTGGCGCAGCTTCTCGAAGTACTCTTGGAAGGTGAGGTACATGTTCGCCCGCTCGAAGCCGGTGGCCACGAGCTTCGCCACGGAATCGAGCACGGCCATGTAGGCACCAGCATAGGGGTCGTAGGACGAAAGATACGGGTTGAAGCCCCAGGACAGGCCCGAGACCGTCGTGGTCTTGCCGCCGAGCACCGGCAGCTTCGCCACCATGGCGAGCGCCGGGGTGAGCTGGCGCGCGCCGCCGAAGGGCATGAGCACCGTGGCCGCGCCGATGGTGGAGTCGAAGCGCTCCACAAGGCCCTTGTTCGAGGCGCGGTTGATGTCGCCCATGAGCGCCGCGAGGGACACTTCCAGCGAGTCGGCGTCGCACACGGCGTCCACCACGGGGTCGGTCAGCTCGCTTGTCGCCTCGAAAGCGCGGTCGCAGGCGCTTTCGGCGAAGCTCTCGTCGGCCGGCGCGGGCCCGGCCACCGCCGCATGCTTCGGCGCGCCGTTGCTCGCGAGAAACTCGCGGCTCACGTCCACGATGGTGTCGCCGCGCCAATGCATGCGCACGCGCGGTTCTTCCGTGACTACGGCCACCGGCGTGGCCTCCAGATTTTCCTCGTGGGCCAGCGCGATGAAGGCGTCCACGTCCTCAGGCGCCAGCGCCACGGCCATGTGCTCCTGCGACTCGGAAATGGCAAGCTCCGTGCCATCGAGCCCGTCGTACTTCTTGGGCACGGCGTCCAGATTGATGTCCAGACCGTCGGCCAACTCGCCAATAGCCACCGACACGCCGCCGGCGCCGAAGTCGTTGCAGCGCTTGATCATGCGGCAGGCATCCCCGCGGCGGAACAGGCGCTGGATCTTGCGCTCCACCGGCGCGTTGCCCTTCTGCACCTCGGCCCCGCAGCTTTCCAAAGATTCCACGGAATGGGCCTTGGAAGAGCCTGTGGCGCCGCCGATGCCGTCGCGGCCCGTGCGGCCGCCGAGAAGCACCACCACATCCCCCGGCGCCGGCGTCTCGCGACGCACGTGATCGGCCGGCGTAGCGCCCACCACCGCGCCGATTTCCATGCGCTTGGCGGCGTAGCCGGGGTGGTACAGCTCATGCACCTGGCCCGTAGCCAGGCCGATCTGGTTGCCGTAAGAGGAGTAACCGGCCGCCGCCGTGGTCACGAGCTTGCGCTGGGGCAGCTTGCCGGGAATGGTATCGGCCACGGGCACCGTGGGGTCGGCCGCGCCCGTGACGCGCATGGCCTGGTACACGTAGGAGCGGCCCGAGAGGGGGTCGCGGATGGCACCGCCCACGCAGGTGGCCGCGCCGCCGAAGGGCTCGATCTCGGTGGGGTGGTTGTGGGTCTCGTTCTTAAAGAGGTACAGCCAGTCCTGCTCCTCGCCATCGACATCCACCTTGCACTTGATGGTGCAAGCGTTGATCTCCTCGGACTCGTCGAGCCCGGTGAGAATGCCCTCTTTCTTCAGCCACTTCGCGCCGATGGTGCCCATGTCCATGAGGCAGACCGGCTTCTCATCGCGGCCGAGCTCGTGGCGCAGCTCCAGATAGCGGTCGAAGGCGGCCTGCACGTTGGCGTCGGCGATTTCCACGTCATCGAGCACGGTGCCGAAGGTGGTGTGGCGGCAGTGGTCCGACCAGTAGGTGTCGATCATCTTGATCTCAGTGATGGAAGGATCGCGGCCCTCTTCAGCGAAGTAGGCGCGGCAGAACTGGATGTCGGCCAGATCCATGGCCAGGCCGCGCTCGTCGATGAAGCGGGCCAGCTCGTCATCGGAAAAGGCGGTGAAGCCCTCGATGACCTCCACGTCGGCCGGGCGCTCGAAGGCCATGGCCAGGGTGTCGCGAGGCTCAAGCGACGCTTCGCGAGCCTCCACCGGATTGATAACGTAGCGCTTCACGGCTTCCACGTCAGCGTCGGTCAGGTTGCCTTCCAGGTAATACACCACTGCCGAGCGAACATCCGGGCGCTCGCCCTGGCTGATGAGCTGGATGCACTCGCTCGCCGAGTCGGCGCGCTGGTCGAACTGGCCGGGCAGGTACTCCACGGCGAACACGGCCGCGCCGGGGGCATCGGGCAGGTCGTAGGTGGCGGTGTCGGACTGCGGCTCGGAGAACACCGTGGGCACGCAGGCGGCGAACAGCTCCTCGCTCGCGCCTTCCACGTCGTAGCGGTTCACCAGGCGCACGCCGGTCAGCCCCGAAATGCCGACGATGTCGCGCAGCTCGGCTGCCAGGGCGCGAGCCTCGCCATCAAACCCGGGCTTCTTCTCAACATAGACGCGAGATACCATGGATGTGCCTCTCTCTTCAAGGAATGAGCGCTCGAACTTTTCCATAGGGGTGGACCTTAGTTCAACTGACCCCCCCGTACGGGGCGACCTCGGTCGCTCCTCACCAAGTGGAGTCACCTCACTTGAGAAGGGGCGACCGAGGTCGCCCCCTACGGTAGGTGCTACTCGGTTTTTTGAGCTTTTTCGGCCTCTTTGGCGGCCTTCTTCTCGGCTTGCATCTTCTCACGGTTCGACAGACGGAAGCCGCTGCCGAACAGGCCGCGGCGGGCCGGCTTCACCGGAGGCTCGTCGGACTCGCCGGCATCGGCGGCATCGGCATCCCCATCGGCCTCGCCAGCCTTCTTCTGGGCCGCATGGCGGTTCTGGTTCTTCCCCGACCCCTTCGCCTTCACCTGCTTGGCCTGCTGCACGCGGCGCGCCTGCTTCTCGGCCTTGGCGTTCTTCTCCTCAAGCGCCAGCATGCGCTCCTGGTAGGCCACGCGCTCCTTCTTGATCTTCCAAAAATCGAGCACGAAAGCGGCGATGATGAACACGTAGGCCAAGATGAGCGTCACAACCGCCACCTGAGGCGGCAGCGACTGCTGGCCGACGAAGCTCAAGGTCGTGCAGCCGATGGCCGCGATGAGCAGGATCCACCAGATGAGGCGCAGACGCTTGTAGCGCGGCGTGTCGGGCTTGTAGTACTTGCGCTCCACCTCGCGCTGCTTGGCGGCGGCGGCCTTGCGGGCGGCCTTCTCCTCGGCCTTGCGCTGCTCGGGCGTCTTCTTCGCCGATTTCACGGTGACCGAGGCGGCGGCCTTGGCCTTGGGCTTGGCCGAGGCGGCCGACTTGCGCGTTGTGCCGGTGCGCTCCTCGGAGGTGTAGCGTTCGTTCATGGGGTTGCGTTGGGACATCTCTCTCCTTCAGTTCACGTCATCTTGAGCGCAGGCCGAAAGGCCGAAGTCGAAAGATCTCGCGAGATTTTTCGACTCGCTCCGCTCGCTCAGAATGACGGCGGGTTTTGCGGGCGGGCGGCGCTAGAACGTCGCGGGGTCGAACTTCTTGCCGGTGATGGTCTCGTAAGCCTGAATGTACTTCGCGGACGTGGCGTCGATGATCTCCTGGGGAAGGCGCGGCGGGTTCCCGGTCTTGTCCCAATGGGCCGTCAGCCAATCGCGGACGAACTGCTTGTCGAAGCTGGGCTGGTCCTTGCCCTCCTCGTAGGTATCGCCGGGCCAGAAGCGCGAGGAGTCGGGGGTGAGTACCTCGTCGGCCAAGATGATGGTGTCACCGAGACGGCCGAACTCGAACTTCGTGTCGGCGATGATAACCCCGCGCTCGGCCGCGTGGTCGGCGGCGGTGGTGTACACCTTCAACGCCAAGTCGCGCAGGGCCGTGGCATCCTCTTCCCCGAGGATTTCCGTAAGGCGCTCGAAGGAGATGTTCTCGTCGTGGTCGCCAATCTCGGCCTTGGTGGAGGGGGTGAAGATGGGCTCGGGCAGCTTCGAGGAGTTCACGAGGCCTTGGGGCAGCTCTATGCCGCAGACGGTGCCCTCGCGGTTGTACTCCTTCAGGCCGCTGCCAGCCAGATACCCGCGCACGATGCACTCGGCGGGGAACATGTCGGCCTTCTTCACTAGCATGAAGCGACCGCGCAGATAGTCGGCGTAGGGCTGGAACTCCTCGGGCAGGTCGGCCACGTCGGTGGAGATGAGGTGGTTCTCCACGACGCCGTCGAGCAGATCGAACCAGAACTTGGAGAGCTGGGTGAGCACCTGGCCCTTGTAGGGGATCTCGTCTTCCAGAATGTAGTCGAAGGCCGAGATGCGGTCGGTGGCCACGAGCAGCAGCCTGTCGCCCAAATCGTACAGATCGCGCACCTTGCCCTGCGCGTCGGGAGTAATGTCGATTCCCGCCATGAGTGCCCTTTCTCCTTGATGGCCCGGCTGCCGCTCCGCTCGAACACCGCCCAACGGACGCCGTTCGAGCGCAGGTACCCAAGCGCTTTTCGCGTATCGGACATTATGGCACAAATACGGCCCTCGCACCGTCGCTTCACAGAGAACGGCACGATACCCCTTCTGTTCGAAATGGCCAAAAAGTACCCATTAACTGTCAGTCGGCGCACCATTTCTGGCCATTGATTGTCCGGCCAGCAAAAAGCCCTCCATCCGTTTCGCGTTTCGCCTGGTCAGAAGACGCGGCAATCGACGAGAACATGGACGCGCGCGCACCAAATGCAGCTAGCGGTCCTTTTTTGGCCAAAACGGGGCCAGCACAGGGGGCAACTCGCAGCTAGCTACCCGTTTTTGTCCAATACGTGTCCACCGCAGGGCTAGCTCGCAGTTAACGACCCCTTTTCGGCCAAAACGTTACCATCCCAGGGGCTAGCTCGCAGCTAGCTACCCGTTTTTGTCCATCTCGATCGTCAGGCGCCCAGCAATGCCGTAAATCGCGCCATCCGGATCGCCGCGACGTTGCTTCGAGGCCGCAAAACTTGCAGAACGCCGAAGGGCACCTTCTCCTATCGGCTTGCTTTCGCGGGCTTTTTGTGGCCGGTACGCTTCTTGGAGTTGCGGCGGTGCTTGGAGGCGTCTTCGTCGTACAACGGGATATGGATGGTGAAGCAGGCGCCCTTGCCCTTCTCACCTTCCACCTGCACCCAGCCGCCGTGGCGGTCGACGATCTCCTTCACCACGGCCAGGCCCACGCCAAGGCCGCCGCTCTCGCGGTTGCGACCGGCGTCGGCGCGCCAGAAGCGCGAGAACACCATGCGGGCCTCTTCCTTAGTAAGGCCGATGCCGGTGTCGCGCACGGCGATGGAGGCCATGATGTCGCCCTTCTGCACCGACACCGTGATGTGGCCGCCCTCCGGCGTGTAGCGCACGGCATTGGAGATGAGGTTGGCCGTGGCCTGGCGGATCATATCAGCGTCGCCCACTACCATAACGTCGGGCTCGGCGTCGTACTCCAAGGTGAGGCCGGAATCGGACACGAACATCTCGTGGGTGGCGACGATGCCAGAGATGAGCTCGCCGACGTTGACGACCTCCTCCTTCATGGGCTCGCCGCGGTTTTCCAGACGAGACAGCTTCAACAGCGCATTCACCAGCCGCGACAGGCGCTGGATCTCGGAATTCACGGTGACCAGGCGCTCCTCATCGGCCTCGTAGACGCCATCGATCATGGCCTCCACCGTGGCCTGGATGGCCATGAGCGGGGTGCGCAGCTCGTGGGCAACATCGGTGGTGAGGCGCCACTCCAAATCGCGGTCCTTCTCCACCGACTCGGCCATGACGTCGAAGGTCTCGCCGAGGCGCGCCACCTCGTCCTCGCCGGTCAGCTTGGTGCGAGCCGACAGATCGCCGTCGCCGATGGCCCGGGCCGTCTTCATGATGCGGTTGATCGGTGACACCAGGTTGCGCGCGAAGAGGAAGCCGATGCAGGAAGCAAGCACGATGGCCACACCGCCGGCGATGAACATAGCCTGGTAGGAGTTATCGCGGAACTCCTGGTCGGGCTGGCGCATAAGGGTCTCAGAGCCGTAGACCCACAGGCGCACGGTGCCCACTTTCTCGCCATCGGGAAGCACGATGGAAGCCGTGGCCGCCTGCGAGCGGTCCTGAGGTGCGAAGGACGTGAACACGTCGCCCTGCTGCTCGTCGATGATGACGGAGGAGTCGAAAACGGTGCTCCCCTTCAAGTCGATCACCCGCACGCCCACACCGCCCGTGAGCTCGGTGGCCTGGGCGGCCGGGCGGGTGGTCTCGGGATTCCACAAATCGCCGGTCTCCTCGTAAATGGCCGCGATGCGGTTCGCCGTGGTCTCGCAGAGCGTCTGCATGTTGTCGGCCGTGTAGGTGCGGAAATGCTGCTCCCACACAAAGGAGACCACGCCGATGGCCACAAGGGCGGTCATGGCGGCGATGAGGGCGAAGGCCAAGGTCACGCGGGTCGTATAGGACAGGTTCGACCAACGCAGGTGCTTCTTTTCCTTCTTGCGTTCCGGAGAAGGCGAAGAGGCCGCCGGTGGGGCGACCTCTTCAGCGGTTTCCAGAATGCGCGGTTTTGCTTCCGTCTCGGTCATGGAACTCCTTCGAAGCAGACGGCGGACACCAAAGCCGAGCGGCTCCGGCGGCAAGTACGCGAAATGAACGGGCGATTACTGGCCGTTCTTGGTGGGATCCTCGAAGCGGTAGCCCACGCCGTGCACGGTGTGGAGCCACTTCGGGTTGCGCGGGTTGTCGCCGATCTTGGCGCGCAGGTTCTTCACATGGGAGTCGATGGTGCGCTCGTAGCCCTCGAAGTCGTAGCCGAGCACCTTCTCCACGAGCTCCATGCGGCTGTACACGCGACCGGGGTAGCGGGACAGCGTGGTGAGCAGCTTGAACTCGCTGGCTGTCAGGTCGATCTCCTCGCCGGAGACGAGCACCTTGTGACCGGAGACGTCGATGGTCAGCTCGCCGAACTCCAGCACCTCGCGCTGGGGCTCGGAATCGGCGTGCACGCGGCGCAGCAGGGCGCGGGCGCGGGCCACCAGCTCGCGGGGACTGAAGGGCTTCACGAGGTAGTCGTCGGCGCCCAGCTCCAGACCGATGATGCGGTCCTCCACCTCGCCCTTGGCCGTGAGCATGATGATGGGCACATCCGACGTGTCGCGGATGACGCGGCAGACGCGCTCGCCCGGCACGCGGGGCAGCATGAGGTCCAAAATGACCAGATCGAAATGGTGCTTCTGGAACTCCTCCAGGGCGTCCTGGCCGTCACCGACGGCGGTCACCCAGTAGTTCTCGCGCTCGAGGTAGGCGGTCACCGCATCGCGGATGGCCTTCTCATCTTCAACCAGAAGAATGCGTCGCGTTTCGTTGCTCATGGAATGTGCTCCTTGCATACTCGCTTGCAGTTTCTAGGATGCCCAAGCTTAAATCTGTGTTGACCTGCTATTTTATCTGCAGCTGGCACATATATCAGCCCGGTAGTCGTGTTTGCGTTTATTGTAGCGTTTGGCTCCATACGGTCGCCGAGGTGTATGCGAAATGACACAATAGCCCCATGCCACAGAGAAGATCCGCGCCCACGCGGCGCGTTGCTACAAAACAACCCACATCCCTCTCCCTGCCCGGGGGCCATGAGCTTCTGCTGACGCGCCGTCACTTTCTTTACGGCGTGGCCGGCGTGGCTGCATTGGCCGCCGTGGGCGGCGGGGCCGCTTGGGCTGCCGGTCGCTCCAACGATGACGATGCCCTGAAAACCTTGAAGGTGCCCGAAGGCGCCGTTACGGCCCAGAGCTCCCTGGAAAAGATGGAAAACTACGAGGACGCCGTCACGCTTGCCGGCTCGGCGAAGCTGCCCTTCGGCACGCTCGTCTGGTGCAGCGACGACGCCGTAGCCCCCTGCCTGCTTCCCACGGAAACCGCCAAGCCCCTGGCCGAGGTGGGGCTCCTCGACCTGGCCTCCGCCGAGTGCACCACCATCATCGAGCACGCCGTGGGCGAGGCCGAGGGCTTCGAGATTTACGACGTGCGCGCCAATGCCGCCGGCGTCGTCTGGACCGAGGCCGACATCTTGGACAACCTCTGGCGCGTGTACGCGGCATCGCTTTCCGGCACCACGCTGGGCGAGCCGCAGCTGCTCGACGAGGGCGACGTGAACTGGGAGATGCCCACCTTGGCCGTCGCCGACGGGTACGCTTTCTGGCAGCGGCTTCCACAGCTCGACGGCAACGCCCGCGTGGAAGATTCGCGGCTTTTGCGCGCCGCCTTCGGCACGGCCGATTCCCAGGTGGTGTACGCCTCCCAGGGACGCATGGCCTGCGCGCCCACCTCCTGTGGCGACAGCCTCGCGCTGGCGCCCCGCGCCCGCACAAGCGGCACCTACTACCAGCTCACCCACCTGGACGCCGCCACCGGCGAGGTCACCGACGCCTGCGTTCTGCCCTCGTCCATGAAGCCGATGGAATGCGGCTGGGGCAAAACCGGCTTCAGCTTCGCATTCGACGGCATTTACAACTACGGCGAGGGCATTGCGAATCTGGGCACCTACCTGCCCATGGAATCCCCCGAGGCCGTCTCGCTCGCGGCAGCCAACACGGAGGAAGCCGCCGTCGAGACGGGCGAGGTAGACGCCGCCGCGCCGTACCTGCCCATCGCCTGCGCCAACCCCGGCACCGAGGCTTACAGCGACGTGCCCTGGTTCCATTTCGCAGCGAACCCGCTTTCCCCGCCCTGCTGGTGCGGCAACTGGCTCATGGTGCGCGGCGGCAGCTTCGTGGTGGCCATCGATCTTGCAGGACGACGCTACGTGAAGCTGCCCCTTGAGGAGGGATCGGGCGACTACAACGATTTCCTCGCCTCCACGCATATGGGCACGCGTGCTGTCACCTACTGCAACGTGGACTACACTCCCATCGGCGGCGAGCAGCAGAAGCACTGCCTCGTCCGCATTTGGGAACCGGCGGCGTAAGGGCGCTCTAGCTTGTCCGCGATCGGGACGGGAGGATCCCGCGAAGCCCGCTGCGCGCTTTATCCCCCTGCGAACGCAGCAAAAGAAACAGCGAAGATGACGCACATAGGTCGGTACCATCCCGGCATCGCTGCTGCTGAAGTGGAAGCTGTTTCTTAACGGCCGCGTTCTCCGGGGGGCGCGCAGAGGTCTTCGCGGGATCCTCCCGTCCCGATCGCTGCCGTCAAGCTTACAACCCGAAGTACTCCTGTTTGGCGGTAAGGATGCGGGTGAGGGACTCGTCGAGGCGCTCTTCAGTCAGCTCGCCCACTTGCACCGCGCTCAACACCCCCTGGTAGGCCTCGTCGAGGCGCTCAGGCATGAGCGGGATGTCGCAGCCGGCCTTAAGTGCCGCGACCGCCGCTTCCGCCGGGGTGTAGTAGTCGGTGATGGCGCCCATGGAAAGCGAGTCGGTGACGATGATGCCCGTGTACCCGAGAGAATCGCGCAGCATGCCCTGAACGACGGCCGAGCTGAGCGGGGCCGGCGTGCTGTCGCCGACGATGTTCGGCAGACTCACGTGTCCCACCATGATCATGGGCACCCCCGCTTCGATGGCCGCGCGGAAGGGCACGAGGTCCACCGTTTCCAACTCCTCGTTGGTCGCCTCGATGGTGATAGCGCCCTCGTGGGAATCACCGGCCGCCGCGCCAATGCCCGGGAAGTGCTTGGCACAGCAGAGCATCTTCTTGTCGCGGAAGCCCTCCACCTCGGCCCGCACCATGTCGGCGGCCACGGCGGCGTCGCTCGAGAACGAACGCAGGCCCATGGTGTCACTGCGCAGGGGATCCACCACATCGGCCACGGGAGCGAAATCCAGGTTGAATCCAAGGGGCATCAGGTAGTCGGCGATCTGCTCGGCGGCGCGCTTGGCCGCCTCGGTGTCGCCGGCGCTGCCGAGGGCCGAGGCGTCGCCCACATCTTGAGCCCCGAAGGCCTCATTGTCGGCGACGCGCACGACGGTGCCGCCCTCTTCATCGACAGCAATGAAGGGTGCCACGTTTCCGGCGTCGGCGTAGAACTGCTTGACGTTCGCGAGCATGGTCGTCGTCTGCTCGGGGTCGAGCAAGTTCTGAGCGAAGTAGACGATGCCGCCCACGGGATGGGCCGTTACTCCCTCGCGAGTCATGTCGCCGGCCTGAGTGACTTGCGACACGCCTTCCACCAGCGCTTCCGGCGTCACGATAAACAGCTGGGCCACCTTCTGCTCGAGCGTCATGGCGCCGATGCGCTCGTCCACAGCAGCACGCGCGGCGACTGCGGCGTCTTCGGGATTCTGACCGTCACCAGCGCCTTCGCCGCCCGAACCGTCCACCCCGGTCGATCCGCCCGTCCCGTTCGATCCGTCGCCCGCGCAACCGCTCAACGCCAGGCTTCCGCCAGTCAAAGCCGCCAGCCAGACAAAACGGCGGCGGGTGATGGAATCAACCAGAGCAGTCACACTACTTCCCTTCGAACAACGCAATCCCCTCGAACGACGCAGTCCCTTCGAGCCAATCGCGCACGCACTCGCAATTTCACTTACGCCCACCAGCATAGCGCCAGAAACGCCTTGCGGCAACGGGCCACCGCACGATGCCGAAGCACGTAACGGTCACTTCACTTTCTGTGAAGACGGAGGCACGCCGCTCGCAAATAGGGAATAATGCGAGATATCGCAAAACGGCGATCGAAGCAGGAGGAGGATTTGTGACCTATCTCATCACCTTTCTGGAGGGCATCATCACCTTCGTGTCGCCGTGCCTGCTTCCCATGATTCCCATCTACGTCACCTACTTCGCCGCCGGCGAGGAGGTGCGCACTTCGGTGGTGCTGCGCAACGCCCTCGGCTTTGTGCTCGGCTTCACGTGCGTGTTCATCGCTATGGGAGCTTTGGCTTCGTCGGTGGGCGCGTTCTTCATCGAGTATCAAAGTGCCGTCAACGTGGTGTGCGGCCTGGTGGTCATCGCCTTCGGACTGTACTTTCTCGGCATCATCAAGATCAACCTCTTTCACGGCGCGAAGAACCCGCTGGCGGGACGGCAGCTGGGATTCTTCTCCTCGGTGCTGTTCGGCGTCATCTTCTCCATCGGATGGACGCCGTGCGTGGGGGCGTTCCTCGGCTCGGCGCTCATGCTGGCCTCGCAGCAGGCATCGGTGGCGCAGGGCGTTATCCTGCTTCTGTGCTACTCGGCCGGCCTCGGTATTCCGTTCGTGGCGGCTGCCGTGCTCATCGACAAGCTGAAGGGCGCTTTTGCCGTCATCAAGCAACATTACGATATCATTAACAAGGTATGCGGCTGGTTTCTGGTCGCCGTGGGCGTGCTCATGGCGACGGGGCTGCTCGGCGGCTTCTTGCGCCTGCTGAGCTAGCCGGTGGAACCCGGCCCGAAGGAGAAAGGTTCGAACATGAGCGAGAACGAGAAGACGCCGACCGACGCCGGAACTCCGGTTGAGACGGAGATCGCGGCCGACGAGCAGACTCCCGATGCTGGCGGACAAGCAACGACGAAGGGCGCTCCGGCAACGGCAAGCGCGACCCCCGCGGCATCTGAATCTTCGGCAGCCGAGCAGCGAGGCGAGGTCATCGGCGAGCGCTTGGCGGCTTTGGAAGCAGAGGAGAAAGCCAACGCTGCCACCCCCGAAGGAGAGAAGGCCGACCGCAAGAAGCACGTGGGCGTCATCGTAGCCGCGGTCGTCTTTGCCGTGCTGCTCATCGGCGCGGGCGTGGCCTACAGCGTCCTGGCGCCGACGGTCGATGACAAGCAGATAGAAGTTACCGGCACCGACGCTGCCCAAGAAACCGAGGTAGACGCCGCCGACGATACCGGTGACGGCAACGGCGCCAACGCAGCCACCACCCCGGCCCCGGACTTCACCATGACCGACGCGGATGGAGCGACCCTCACCCTGGCCGACTTCAAGGGCAAGCCGGTGCTGCTGAACTTCTGGGCTAGCTGGTGCGGCCCCTGCGCCAGCGAGATGCCCGACATCCAGTCTGCCTGGGAAGAACACGGCAACGACGTCGAGTTCGTCATCGTGAACATGACCGACATGAACGGCGAGACCGAGCAGTCCGCCAAGGCCTTCCTCGCCGAGAACAACTACACGTTCCCGTGCTACTTCGACGCCAACAACTCAGCCGCCTCGGCCTTCGGCGTGAGCTCTATCCCGCAGACCTACCTGATCAACGCCGAGGGCAACATCATCGGCGCCTATATGGGCGCCATGGATGCCTCAGTAATCGCCCAGGGCATCGACATGCTCACCGGCAACACCGCTGCCCCCGCTGCGCAGTAGACGCCTCTTTCAGCATTTGTTCGTACAAAGAAGGCCCCTAGCACAATCAGCGCCAGGGGCCTTCCATATAGGTATGCCGATACCCGACTAGAACTCCAGCTCCTGCAGGCGGTCGAAGACCACGTCCTTGCGGGTGAGGAAGTCCCAGGGGTCGAAGATCTCGTCCAGCTTCTCCTGGCTAAGCAGGGCCATGGCCTCGTCGTCGGCTTCCAAGCGCTCGCGGTAGGTGGGGCCGTCCACGGCGTTCTGGATGTCCTCCCACACCTTCATGGCGTTGCGCTGCACGATAACGTAGGCGTCCTCGCGGGAGATGCCCGCGTCCACGAGCGCCAACAGCACCTTGCTGGAGAAGATGAGGCCCTTCGTGCGCCACAGGTTGTGCTCCATCTTGGCCGGGTAGGTCTGCAGGCCGTCGAGCATCCACTGCATCTTCCCGAACATGTAATCGAGCGCCGTGAAACTGTCGGCCAGCACCACGCGCTCGGCGCCGGAGTGCGAGATGTCGCGCTCGAACCACAGGGCCACATTGTCGAAGGCCACCTGGGCGTTCGCCTTCACCACGCGGGCGAGGCCGCAAACGCGCTCGGCCGTGATGGGATTGCGCTTGTGGGGCATGGCCGAGGAGCCCTTCTGCCCCTTGGTGAACGGCTCTTCCGCCTCGATGACGTCGGACTGTTGCAGCAGGCGCACCTGCATGGCGATGGACTCCAGCGTGGAAGCCGTCACGGGCAGCGCCGCCATCACCTGGGCGTGGCGGTCGCGGGCAAGCACCTGGGTGGACAGCGGGTCGGGAGTAAGGCCCAGCTTCTCGCAGACGTACTGTTCCACGAAGGGATCGATGGAAGAGTAGGTGCCCACCGCGCCGGAGATAGCGCCGGTGGCGGCCACAGCGCGGGCCTCCTCCATGCGGGTGAGGGCGCGCTTCAAGGCCCAGGCCCAGCTGCCGAACTTCATGCCGAAGGTCATGGGCTCGGCGTGAATGCCGTGGGTGCGACCGACGCACAGGGTGTTCTGAAACTCGAAGGCGCGGCGCTTGCAGGTCTCGCCGAGACGCTTGATGTCGTCGATGATGATGTCGCAAGCCTGCGTGACCTGATAGGACAGGGCCGTGTCGCCCAGGTCGGAGGAGGTCATGCCGTAGTGCACCCAGCGGCTGGGCTTGTCGGCGCCCTCGGGAACATCGGCGTCAATGTAGCCCGCCATGCAGGTGGTGAACGCGATGACGTCGTGGTTCGTCACCTTCTCGATCTCGTCGATTTCTTCTACGGTGAAGTCGGCGTGGTCGCGGATCCACTGGGCCTCCTCGCGCGTGATGCCCGCCTGACCGAGCTCGGCCTGAGCCTCGCAGGCCAGAACCTCGATCTCCTTCCAAATGGCGAATTTGTTCTCAAGTTCCCAGATGCGACCCATTTCCGGACGAGTGTAGCGACCGATCATGCGCGTTTCCTTTCCCTGGCAATGTGCGCGGACGCCCCAGCGGCCTGCGCGTTTTCCTTATTGCGTAGATTACCAAAAACCGCCCGCGCGAACCCCCGACATCCCCAGTTAATCCGTGGGTGAGTTGTGGGTGAGTCGCCAAATTTCGGGGAATTCAATCTCGGTGGGCGATTCGCGAGGCCGTGGCGCCTCCTACCATCTTGCATCGTTCGAGGCAGCGCACGACAACGGCTGCCTACCACGCTAACTTTAGGAGGGTTCAGCATGCGTTCCATCAATCTTTCTCGCCGATCGTTTCTCTCGGGAGCTGCCGCAGCAAGCGCGCTGGGGGTCATGGCCCTGAGCGGATGCGCGCCCCAGGCAGAACCCGCAAAGGAGGTCGCCGAAACAGGAACTGCGCCGAAGGAAGTCGTCGAGACCATCGACACCGACCTCCTCATCGTCGGCCTCGGCGGCTCGGGGCTTGCTTGCGCTGTTCAAGCGGCACTCGACGACACCAACTGCCTGGTCATCGAGAAGAACGCCGAATCAGGCGGAAACGCCCTGGGCGTCGAGGGCATGTTCGCCATCAATTCTTCCATGCAGAAAGCCGCAGGGATCGAAGAGATCACTCCCGCTGAAGTCATTGCCGCTCAGATGGAGATGCTGCAGTACCGGCCCAACGGCGCCGAGTGGGTCGAATTCTGCGAAAGCTCGGCGGCCAACATCGACTGGTGCCTGGAGCAGGGGGTGGAGTACAACGGAACGGTGGATAACTATTACACGGGCCTTCTGCATACCTTCCATTGGTTCAAGGAAGGCAGCTGCTCCAAGGGCTACGTGCCCCAGATGACTAAGCGGGCCGAGGAACTGGGGGTAGAGGTTCGCTACAATACGACAGCGAATGAACTCATACTAGATGATAGCGGCGCGGTTTGCGGCTTGTACGCCATTGGTCAAGATGGTGAAATTCTCATCAATGCGAAAGCCGTCATCTTGGCTACGGGTGGTTTTTGCGGCAACCCCGACATCATCAAGCGCCAAGGGTGGAACACCGACGACATGGTTTGCCTGGGCCTGAATGGAACGGGCGATGGATTCAATATGGCTACTGCGGTTGGGGCAATCGACGACCTTGCCAACGCTTCGCAGAGTATTTGCCCCACTATCCCCGCCTTCCCCGTCACTGATTACAAGGCCGATCCGTACAACCCTATCAACGGGTTGGGCGGTATCGCAACGGGCGGCCCCATTATGTGGGTCAACGAGACCGGTGATCGATTCGTGCGTGAGGACACCACTTCGGTAATGGCTCCCTCCTCGGCCAGTATCGCCACAAAGCGCAATGCGGCGACCTACTGCGTCTTCGACCAGAACATTTACGACACGTTCTTCGGCACGACGCCCGAGGCGCAGGCCATGTTCGAAGAGTCCATAACATCCGACAACGGATACAGCCTCTACTCTTCCAACGATCTGGCCGACCTCGCCCAGCATTTCGACATGGATCCGGAGAACTTCAAAAACGCCGTGGCCCGCTATAACGAAAGCTGCAAGGCGGGAGCCGATAAGGACTTCCTCAAAGATCCCTCCCTCCTGATTCCCGTAGAGCAGCCCCCGTTCTACATCGGCCGCATGAGTTATGTGTTCTACTTCGCCACGGGCGGTTTGAAAGTGGATAAGTTCCAGCGCGTTTGGGACATCGACAAGCAGCCCATCCCCGGCCTGTACGCTATTGGCAACGAGGGCAACAACCACTACGCGAGCGTGTACACCATCAACATTCCGGGTACCGCCTTCGGCCATCAAGTGAACTCCGGACGCGTTGCGGCGCAGCAAGCGGCCAAGTACATCAACAGCTAGCCGCCCGATAAGCACCCGACGGCAAATCGCCCTCCCCTCTCGCCCGCGACCGAGCCCTTCCCTCCCACGGCCTGGTCGCGGGCCTTTACTCTTCGAAAGAAGAGGCCCTTTCGCGAACGAGTTCGATCAGCTCTTCCTTTGAGTGAATACCGAGCTTCGTATAGATGTGACTCACATGAGTTTTCACCGTTTGGTCGGATACGCAAAGCTCGTCAGCGATTTGCTTCCGCTTTTTGCCTTCAGCAAGGCAAAGCGCTATCTCCATCTCCCGCGATGTGAGGCCCGCGTCCAATGCCAGATATTGCACGGCAAATTCCTGGGGCGTGGCCGTACTCGTATCGGTGCTGGGACGAACGACGCCCCAGCCAAACCGTACGTTTCTGATCCCCGAAAGACCGAGAGATCCAATGAGAAGCACAAAGATGGCACAGGCGGCAACATCGCCGATCGGCGCCTCCAGCCAAAGGGATAGCGTCGTTGCCCCAGCACCTATCACCTGGCCCCCTACGAAAAACAACGTCGTCAGCGAAATGACCCACGGCGCCGGCAAATCGAACTGCTTCGAGAGATACGAGCAGACTCCGCACATAATAAGATGGAGGAACGCATAGCCAGCCGCAACAATACCTACGCCCAAAACGGACGCTTCGGCGCAAACGCAAATGAGAAGCATCCCGAAAGCCATGACAGGAAATGCCCGGTGGTAAATGAGGTGGTTGAAGTCCGTTTGCGCAGCCACCATCATGACGCCTAGGACGACCGCCGCTATTCCGTAGCACACCCCGTTAAAGGCAATGTGCGAGCCTTCGACGCCAAGCGCCGAATAAGCAACGATATAAAACCCGAAAACAGCCCCATGCAGCGCTGATGTTGCTAAAAGCTTGTGCGGCCATGCGGTATTTTTATTAAGCCCGCGCATAAAGACCTGCCTCAGAGGCATCCCTTTGAAAACCAGCAAGTTAACGGGGATCATCGCCAGCGGAACAAAAAGGCGAGCAATGTCTTTGCCCCATACTCCCATAAAGCCCAAGGCAACCATAAGCGTTGCCGCGACAAGCATTCCGGCAACAGAAACAAGCAAAGTGTTTCGCGCACCGATTTGAGCGACAATCGAAGCCGTCATGACCACAATCAGGGTTGTGCCGAGACACATCAGAATCGACCCGACGTAGGCGACCCTGGAAACAGATCCAAAGAAATCGGTGTTCCACGAAGATGCGATATCTATCGTTACACCTGCTGCCATAACAAGGCACACAAGAACGAGGAATCTTCTCCGCAGAAAAAGAGACGCGATTTTGCGGTACCACAGAACGGCAACGAGGTACCCCAGGGCGTAGCAGAAAGCGACAACGATCCAAGGGGCCACGAGGCCGGGTTCAAAAGTCCCGTCGACAGCGAAGTCAGGCACCTGAAAGGTAATCCCCAGCCAGAGAAAGAACAGTGCGACCGAGGCGACAATGGCAGTGTTATCTCGAAGAACCCCCACGTACGTTTTGATGCGATCCCTCATTTGCTCCCTCTTTGCCGTGCACGATACTCTTTCCACGGTTCGACACTGCAGATACTGGCGCATAGTCGGCATTTTGGCTGACCAGACCGCCTTCAGCGGAAACGTCTCGCCCCATTATACTGGCAACAACACAGAGTAAGCTCGATGAGCCTTGAGCGCTTTCACAGCATCGACTCTTTTGAGGCCCTTTCGAAAAGCCGCAAAAGGACGCGCCAATGTGCGCAAACCTGCGCGAACCTGCGCAAATCAGCAGGATTCTTTGAGCAACGAGGAATATTTTCATTGCAGAAACCGGAGCGCTCGGGTAAGATGCATTGTTACGCGGAGGAGTGACCGAGAGGCCGAAGGTGCTCGCCTGCTAAGTGAGTATGCCCCACAAGGGCATCTAGGGTTCGAATCCCTACTCCTCCGCCACTTTGCCTTTTCTCGAACTCCCTACAGGGAGTTTTTTATTTCCCCCATGGCCAGCGACGGCGGGTGGTGGCGGCGAGGCGCTTTTTGCGGTAGTTGGGGTTGTGCTTGAGAAAGCGCCAGTTGGCGATGCGGGTGATGAGGAGGCCGACAAGACCCACGATCATGAAGCTGAGCGAGAGGTCGAGCACCGCCGGAGCATCGTCGAAAAAGGCGTACACCGACACCAGGGCGAAAAAGCCGACGACGACGCCGTTGAACCAGGTGAAGATTTTGATGAGCACCTCTTTGGCGCGAGCCGGAGAATGGCGGTACGTGACCACCACGTAGATGAGCCCCGCCGCCACCGCCATGACGATGAGCAAAGGGACGACGCGGGACAGGCGAGCGAGAAAACCCATGATTACCGCCCTGGAACGACGGCGGCGCGCAAGCCGGAGAGGCTCGTCGGGCGC
>OGRO01001165.1_pt1 | contig 23377 bp, 23 predicted proteins | sample 1553451 | NCBI WGS metagenome assembly OGRO01 (sample SAMEA2580021, study PRJEB22360) | human gut metagenome | reverse complement strand
TAACATTCGATGGTTTCTTTTTTAATGCTTACCACAAATAATTTTACACTATCGAAGAATTGATCCATATTGACAAGCACTTTTAGGACATGTTATAATCACACTATAAATCAGTGATGAAAGACAAGTAATAAAATCATTATGAAAGGAAGAGACTTAGTGGTTGGTGGGAACTAAGCATAGTATTTTATGAATCTACTTTCTAGAGAAACTAATCATTTCCGGCGCATACCGTTATCAAAGATGAGTAAAAGAAAGGATGGTACCGTGCTTATGCACTCCTTGGATACCATTCTTTTTTTGTAAGGAGGGATAGAATGGAAATCAAACTACATGATCAGTTTAGACACTTTAAAGGAAATGTGATAGAAGTAATTTGTCTTTGTAAACATTCAGAGACATTAGAAGATATGGTAGTTTATACACATGATGGACAATATTGGGTAAGACCGGCCTCGATGTTTTATGATCAAGAAGATGTAAGTCAGAGAAAAGATAATGTAACAGGACAGAAATATCGTTTTGAGAAAATAGAGGAGGACAAAACATGTTAGATATTAAATTTGTAAGAGAAAATAAAGAATTAGTAAAAGAGAATATGAAGAAGAAATTCCAAGAGGAAAAGTTACCATTGGTGGATGAAGTGATCGAGTTGGATCAGAGGAATCGAGAGCTGAAACAACAGGGAGATACGCTTCGTAGTCAAAGAAATGAGTCTAGTGGAAACATTGGAAAGTTGATGCGTGATAAGAAGATTGATGAAGCCAATGCTTTAAAGGATGAAGTGAAAAAGATTAATGAACAGTTGGTGAAGATTGAAGAGGAAGAAGAGGAAGTTTCTAATAAAATTTATGAGAAGATGTTAATGATTCCACAGATGATTGATCCTTCTGTTCCAGTTGGAAAAGATGATAGCGAAAATGTGGAAATTGAGAGATTTGGAGAACCAATTGTACCTGATTATGAGATTCCATATCATGCTGATATTTGTGAGAAATTGAATGGATTAGATAAAGAAAGTGCTGGACGTACTTCTGGAAATGGATTTTATTATTTGATGGGGGATATCGCACGTCTTCATTCAGCGATGTTATCTTATGCTAGGGATTTTATGATTGATAAGGGATTTACTTACTGTATTCCACCATTTATGATTCATGGAGATGTTGTGAATGGAGTGATGAGTTTTGCTGAGATGGATGCGATGATGTATAAAATTGAAGGGGAAGATTTATTCTTAATTGGTACAAGTGAACATTCTATGATTGGAAAGTTTAAGGGGCAATTGTTAAAAGAAACAGAACTTCCTATTACATTAACTTCTTATTCCCCATGTTTTAGAAAAGAAGTAGGGGCTCATGGAATTGAAGAAAGAGGATTATATCGTGTTCATCAATTTGAAAAACAAGAGATGGTTGTTTTATGTAAGAAAGAAGAAGAGATGGATTGGTACAATAAGATGTGGCAGTATACGGTTGAATTCTTTAGAAGTTTAGATATACCGGTGAGAACATTAGAGTGTTGTTCTGGAGATCTTGCTGATTTGAAAGTTAAATCTTGTGATGTAGAGGCATGGAGTCCAAGACAGAAAAAATATTTTGAAGTAGGTAGTTGTTCTACACTTGGAGATGCTCAGGCAAGAAGACTTGGTATTCGTGCGAAGGGAGAAGATGGAAATTACTTTGTTTCTACTTTAAATAATACGGTACTTGCTACGCCTCGTGGTTTGATTGCATTCTTAGAAAATAATTATCAAGAAGATGGAAGTATTCGTATTCCAGAAGTTTTAAGACCATATATGGGTGGTAAGACGAAGTTAGAAGCAAAATAGTTGATTGAAACATCGTAGAAAGGGATTTGTTCTTTCTTAGGGAAGAGCAAATCTACAAATAAAAATTAGGATAGGTATGAGAAAAGTAGGAGCGTAGTTCTACTTTTTTTCTGTTAAGAAGTATGGTAAGTCTCTGTCAAGTGTATGGGAATATGAATTGTCAATCTGCAAAAAATATGTTACATTGAGTTTGAGGTGAGGAAAGTGAGAAATTCATGGGAAACAGAGATAGAAGGAATGGAAACTCCAGAGGAGACTGTAGAACCTTTATATGATTATTATTTAGAACAACAAACACCAGAATTATCTACAGAAGAAACATTAGAGCATTTATTAGAAACAGGTGTGATTGGTCGAGAAGAATATGAACAGATGAAACAAGAAAGAAGACAATTAGATGCAGGAATAGAACGTAGTATGAAAGAAGGAGAAATACCAACTCCAGATAAGGGTTATGATTGGACCCAAACATCTCCAACTGGAAATGAGTTTCAAGCTGATGATCTGGATTATGAAGTGTTAAAAGAGTTATATGAACTAGGAGAAATGACACAAGAAGAATATGAAGCTATGGTTCCTCCCGAGAAAAGACAAACGGGACATTCTAGGTGAGTATGATCTTTGGCATATAATAGAATACTATAAAACAAAAGAGAATTGATATGAGTTACTTCAAAAAATACCTATATTAGATCATTTTTCTGACGAAACTGATTCAAAATATGAAAGAAAACCTCTAGCATAATTTCATGTTATCATGTTATTTTGACTCATAAAATAAATTGTTTATGATAAAATTCAAATATATTTAGATATTAAATTATATTATTGCCAAAAAAAAAGCTTTAGTATATAATAAAAGGCACAAGTGGCACCTTTTGAAGTGTGCTTTAGACTGAATGAGGAGAAATGAATTATGTTAGATGAAATTAAAAATGATATTGAAAAAGAATTTTCTGAAATTTGTGATTATAGTAATGATTGTAAAAATAAGCAAAAAGTATTAGATGCCAATACAAATGATTCAAAGTTTACAAACATTGGTAATATAGGAATATTGTCTTTACTACCATTTCTTTTTATTGTTTATCCTGTAACTGCAGGAATATCAACAGCATTTGGAGTTGCTTTTGCATTGAGTTTAGCAATAGGATATGTTGGCCAATTCATCATTACATCTATATCAAAAAGGAAAATGAAAAAATTTACAAGTGCAAAAAAGAATTCTGATATTGTAGAAGAAATGATGTATTATGAAATGGAAATATATAAATCAAAAAATAGAAAAGAAGCATTAAGAGAGATGTATAAATCTATTGAAAGTACACAACTAATTTTAGGTGATGATTCTATTGAGTTTTATCAAAATAAATATGAGAATTTAACACCTGAAGATTTGAAACGAAGAAAAGAAATGTTATCTAAAGCATATGAAGAAAGAATGGAACAGTTAGATGTTTTGACATTACAAGATTATTTTAAAAAAAGAAATCTTGGAAGTAAAAGAGAAAGAGTAGGAAACATTATAATATATGCTTTGATGATCAGCTTATTAATTTCTTTTCTCATTGGTATGCCATTAATAGGGGAATCAATGAAAGCAGGTATAGAAGATATGGGTAGATTATTTGCAATAAGTTTTAGTCCTGCACTTGTAGTTACCCCTTTATCATTACTTTATTTTATCAAAAGAGATAAAGATTTTATGAAAGCCTTTCATAATTTGAATCAGTCATTAGGCGAAAATGCTTTATCTGAAGAACCAAATATTGAAAATGAAAAAGAATTAAAAAATATGATTTCTTTAAAATTGTCTGAAATAGTTAAGTTGGGTGTAGAATTAAAAGAAATTGGTTATGCAATTGAAAAAACAAATGTAGAAACAACAACTGATATAAAATCCAAAGAAGATATGTCATTTCAAGATCGTCCTGAAAAACATATGAGTTGTGATGATAATGAGGAAGAATATGAAGAAGTATTGAATAGACCTTTCCTTGATGGAGAAGAAAAAGGCCCTAAATTAGTACATAAAAGAAAACCAATTAAGAAATAAATTTTATTTAAATCATAATACCTAGTAAGCAAGATGATACTAGGTATTATTTTTGTTATTTAAGTTATAATGGATTTTTTACTAAATTTTAAAAAGAATAGAAGAAAACAACCTTTGTTTGACAAATCTCCACACTTTAAAAACATAATTTATTCTAGGTGAAATAATTTGACAGGCTTTTTTTCCTGTGTTAGAATACCAAATCAAATAAAGTTTGATATAAACTTTTTTCGTAGGAGGGAAGAACTGTGACAGGAAAAATTTTATTTGTAAAAGATGATTTATATCACGTTACCTATGATGATCAATTAGATTATCGGATTGAAATACCAAATCAATTAGATGTTTCTTATTCAGAACTCATGAGAAATCAGAAGCAGTTGGAAGAAACACTACAGGAATCCATTACCATATTAGAAGTTTTAGAAGATGAGGAAAATCTTGAAGTAATGTTGAAATTACAGAAAGAACAAGATACATTATTAGAAAATACAGAATGGGTAGAATTTTCTAGTGAGTATACCTGGGAAGAGATAGTTTCTTATTTGAAAGAAAATCCAGAATTGAAACAGAAGAAAATCATTTGTCATGCTTCTATTACGATGGATTTTCAACGTTTAAAAGAATTACAAAGAGGGTTACAAGATGATATGGAATACTTGTATTTTGCGATGGAAGAAAATCAACTTCCGGTATCTTATCGTGATTTCTATCACACTATAGAAAAAATAGAATCGTTGGCAGTACAAGTGAAATCATTTCAATTTTCGCCATTAGAGATGGCAATGTATATTTATGATATTGTTAGAGATCATGTGTATGTAGAAGGAAATTATCCTGAAGAGGCTAGAGATCTTTCTAGAGTTCTATTAGGAGATAAGATGGTTTGCTTAGGATATGCACGTTTTATGAAAGCAATTGTCGATCGTATTGATGATCCAAATCTTCGTTGTGAGATTTCTATATTATGCTCAGAACAAAGGGAAGGTGGACATGCTAGAAATGTATTATATATCAATGATGAGAAATATCAAGTGCAAGGAGTTTATTATTCTGATCCAACTTTTGGAAGAAAAATGAGTGAAGAAGATCAGAATTGGCTTACAGATTATCGTTTTTTTCTATTACCAAAGTTTGCAATGGAATTGATTGATCCAGAACCAATGCAAGAAGAAGATATGCCATACTTCTCTTCTCATATGGTTGAGGAATTAGTAAGAGCACTTGAAGAATGTGTTTCATTTGAAGACATAAAACCATATCTTAAATCATTTCAGTTTATGGCATGGGTGATCGATAGAAAACAACTTTTTTCCCAACCAATTTGGTCTCTACAATATAATATTCCATTGGAAATATTACTCCCACAGTTAGAATATTATCGAAGTTTATTTTGGCCAGATATATTATCTGCAGAAACTTTATTGCCTGTCTGGTTTGCGGTGCGAAGAAAACAAAATGATCAAAATGCGGTAAAATATCCATTTGGTTTAGAAGAATTAGAAGAGGTTGCTGAGAAGTCAGTATGGCTTTTATTCAATGGAAACTATGATGAGGAAGAGCATCCTATTTCTGCTTATTTAAAGGATTGTGGAATGGATCGCCAGTTTGCACAAGTACAATTCGTAAAAGCAATAAAAAAGGTTTGTGAGAAGAAGAAAAAGAGATAGTTTCTTCTTTTTCTGTGGTAAAATAACTTGTGAGGTGAGAGTATGCCAGAATTACCAGAAGTAGAAACGATTCGTAAAAGCTTAGAAAAAGAATTAAAAAATAGAACAATTGTCGATGTCATTGTCAACTATGAAAATATCATCGCAGAACCTACAGTTTTTTCCTTTGTGGAACAGATAAAAAATCAAACAATTCATCAATTAAAACGATATGGAAAATGGTTAATCTTTGAATTAGATCAATATGTGTTACTTTCCCATTTAAGAATGGAGGGGAAGTATTTCTTTCGTACAAAGGAGGATCCGATTTCCAAACATGAGCACGTTATTTTTTGTTTAGATGATGATAGAGAATTAAGATATCATGATACAAGAAAATTTGGAAGAATGTATCTATTAAAAAAAGAAGAGGCTTATGATGTGCCACCTCTTTCTAAATTGGGATTAGAGCCATGGGATTCTTTATTGACAGTAACTTATCTTAAAGAGAAATTAAAAAATAAAACTATTCCTATTAAAACTTGTTTACTAGATCAGAGTATTATTGTTGGAATTGGCAATATTTATGCGAATGAGATTCTTTTCTTGAGCCGTATTTCCCCATTAAAAAAATCAAATTGTTTAACCAAGAAAGAGTTAGAACGAATTATTGAGAATACAAGAACGGTATTAAAAGAAGCAATTGAAATGGGTGGAAGTACGATTCGTAGTTATCATCCGAGTGAAGGAATTGATGGAATGTTTCAACAGAAATTATATGTTCATGGAAAAGATGGAATACCATGCCCTGTATGTGGAAAACCAATTCAAAAGAAATTTATCAATGGTCGTAGTAGTTATTATTGTGCTCATTGTCAAAAGTAAGAACTTCGGTTCTTTTTATTTTCCATATTTTTTGAAATAGTATTCATCTAGAGTTATATTTTCTTTTGTAAGAGATTGAGCAAGTTCTACTCCTACATAACGGTAGTGCCATGGCTCATATTTGAATCCTGTAATGTCATATCCATCACTTGGATATCTTAAAATAAAGCCATATTCATGGGCATGTTCTTTCATCCATTGAAACTCTTTTGTTTCTTCAAATAGGTTGTAATTTCCATTTTCTCCCATGATATCGAGAGCGAGTCCTGTTTGATGTTCGGAGTGACCAGGTCTTGCACTACAACGATCCGCATAGTTTTTTCCACTTGTTTTTACATAATGGTGATATAATTCTTCTTGATAAGAATAACTACGATATGCAGATACTAAAATGATTTGATAGCCTTCCTGTAGAGCATCCCCAGCAAGCGTTTCAAATGCGATTCTTGCTTCATGTCTGAGATATTTTTTCTCATAAGCGAATTGAATGGATACCTCTTCTAAATCACTTGGCATATAATTCTCATCTAATTGATAATTTTTATTGACTAACACATCAAGACGTTCTGGATGTTTCACTGGTTTTATATTTTTGTAAAAGTCAGAAAATAAATTAAAATCTTTTGTAAAAAAGAGAACTATAAGAATAAAGAGAACAATATAGACACATTTACGAAAATTCTTTTCATTCATATCTTTCACCATAATATTATATGCGTAGGGGAAAAAAGAAAAACTTGTCCAATCATTTCTCTTTGTGTATTGTATAGTTACTGATTATATTTAAAACATTTTTTTCATATTTTGTAACCATTCTTTATTTAAGTCTAATTTAATCACAATACTTTGAATCATGCCCCTATAAATGATCATAGTTTTTTTCACATCATGATAGTGGTCTGTTTATGATGATATATGTGAAATGACAAAATAAAACTAGAGTTTGCTCTCTAGTTTCTTTTTTCTGTTCCTCTCATGGTGGGAATCACCGCTTTTTTCAATTCCTGTTAAAGTCGGAATCACTTCTTTTTTGAGTTCCTCTTATAGTGGGAATCACTAGCTTTTTTTTATAATATGACATTTATAGTCGTATGATAGTTTAAATACGAGTCTTATTTATCTAAATAATATGCATAATATTCATCGAATGTAATATCTAGATCATGTATTTCTTTTGCTACATCTTCTCCTACATAACGATAGTGCCATGATTCATATTCATAACCAGTAATATCTTCTTTTCCTTTTGGATATCTTAAAATAAAACCATATTTATAAGCATTGTCTTGTAACCATTTAAATTCTTCTGTTTCTTCAAATTCATTCATGATGACATCATCTGTTACAATATCTAAAGCAAGTCCGGTTTCATGTTCACTAGATCCAGCTCTTGCTGCTTTATTATCGGCCCATTCTTCTCCTTGGGCTTGCGCATAATCTTTCCATACTGCATCTTGTGTTTCATAATCACGATAAGAAGAATTGACAATTAATGTAAGACCTTCTTCATTTGCTGCATTCCACATGGAACGAAATCTTTCGTATACATGTTTACTGATTTCATTTCCTTCGTAAGAGAATTGTAAGCTAATTGGGACAATTTCTTCTGGCTGATAATCTTCAGTTAGTTTATAATATTTATTCACTAACATGAGATCGCCTTTTGAAGTATCTGTTTCTTCCATATCTTCATAGAAATCACGATCACGGTTGATATTGACTAAAGCGACAACATCATCCATCGCCACTTCTGGATTTTCTTTTAGATAGGCGAGATAACGATCTAAATTCTTTTCAAGATAGTATTTTTGTTTTAAAAGTTTTGGAATATTTGGTTCTAATGTTTTGTTTTTGATCAATTCATCTAGTTTTTCCTGTGGATAACTTTCTAGAAGTGTATTTGTTTCTGACTCATTATAACCGATTTCTAATAATTTGTATGTATCACTCATACGATAGCTAATTTCTTTATATGCGAAATAACCACCAACACCAACGACAATAATTAGAATTGCGACGATAATTGGAACTTTTTTGATTTTTCTTTTCGTTTTATACATATATGATCACCCTAATATCATTATAACCAAAAAATATTGTTTTTACAATTCTAATGAACGGAATTGTGAAAAAATGTAACTATATTGGTTCTACATGGATGACAACGAGATAAAGTTCTGGAAATTTTTTCAATTCTTTTTCAATATCTGTTGCGATTTGATGAGATGCATATGTTGTCATTTCTCCATCTACATAGATTGTAAAAGAAACTTGATATTGATATCCAACAGGGATGGCGATGAAATTTCTTACTTTCTTTACTTCTTGAAATTGTTTAATTATTTTTAAGACTTGTTTCTTTGTTGTTTGATCCATTGTTTTGTCCATTAATACATCATAACTTTTTTTAAATATTTTAAGACCATGAATCAAAATCCAAAGAGCAATTAAGACTCCAGCAATTCCATCAATAAAATAAATTCCTTGGTGAGTAAGTAAGATTGCAAAGAGATTTAAAGTCGTGATGAGAGCATCGTATAAATGATCTTTGGAATTGGCTTTTAATAACAGACTATTTAATGTTTTCGCAACTTTATGAATGTAAAAGTAAAGAGTCAATTTTACAAAGATTGTAATGAGACAGACGACAATTAATAAATATGAGAAGGTATATTGAGATGGTGACCATATTGCGAAAAAAGAATCTTTCATTAGGGTGAGTGCCATCAAAATAATTACAATACTGATAAGTAAAGAATAAATATATTCTGCTTTCCCATGTCCTAGATTATGATCCTTGTCTTTTGGTTTACTTGCTACTTTGTTTCCAATCCAAGTCATGAGGGAAGAGAGAATATCTCCTAAACTATTGATGGCATCGGCCATCATTGCTTGACTGGATGTTAAAGTAGAAACAAATAGTTTAATTAGAAATAAAAATAAATTAAAAATAATTCCTAAATAACTGACTAATTTTGTTACTTTATATCTTTGCATCCTATCATCTACTTTCGTATTTATTGTAGCAAGATTTTGATATGAGCGCAACTTATTAGTTCTAGTTTGAAAGTGATTGACATAGAGATTATTAGAGGTGAATGTATGAAAAAAGGGATTGTGTTGTTGTTAGGAATTTTAATTATGTTACCATGTAGAGTAGGGGCTTTAAATCTAGCAGAAAATGCGAAAAGTGCGATCTTGATAGAAGCAAGTACAGGAACGATTATTTATGAAAAGAATTCTCATGAGAAATTAGCTCCAGCTTCTATGACGAAGATGATGAGTATGCTCTTGATTGTAGAAGCTATAGAAGATGGAAAGTTAAGTTGGAATCAAATGATTACTACTTCTGAAAATGCTTCTAGTATGGGTGGTAGTCAAATCTTGTTAGAAACAGGAGAGAAGATGTCGGTAGAAGATTTATTTAAAGGAATTGCAGTTGCTTCTGGGAATGATGCAGTTGTAGCACTTTCAGAAGCGGTAGCAGGGACAGAAGAAGAATTTGTAAATATGATGAATCAAAGAGCGAAAGAGTTAGGATTAGAAGATACGAACTTTAAAAATCCACATGGTTTAGATACTGCAAATCATTATACAAGTGCGTATGATATGGCTATGATTGCTAAAGAGTTAGTACGACATGAGAAAGTACTAGAATTTACTTCTATTTATGAAGACTATTTACGTGAAGATCAAGAAAATAAAGTGTGGTTGGTGAACACCAATAAACTTGTCAAGTTTTACGATGGAATGGATGGATTGAAAACGGGATATACGAAAGAAGCTGGTTATTGTTTGACAGCGACTGCCAAGCGTGGAGATACAAGATTTATCACTGTAGTGATGGGTGAAGAAGATACTAAGACAAGAAATAGTGAGACAACAAGTATGATGGATTATGCCTTTGGACAGTATGAAGTAGAAAAAGTATTGGATAAAAAGCGTACTGTTGGTACTGTGAGAGTAGAAAAGGGAAAAGTAGATACTATTCAGTTAGTACCGATGGATGATGTGACAATTTTAAATAAAAAATCAGATCAGAAAAAGAATTCTAATTATGAAGTAAAAACAAAAACAATTACTGCTCCAATTAAAAAAGGAGAACAAGTTGGAGAGTTAATTTTAGAAGTAGATGGTGAAGAGAAACGAACAGTACCATTAACAGTACAAGAATCTATTGAGAAGGCAAATTTATTGGAAGTTTACTTAGGCCATGTGAAATCAATGCTTTCTGGAGATTTAGAAGTATGAGAGTAGAAACTCTCTTTTTGTTTGGTAAAACATATAGTTTCATGGTCAAGTTTTAATAAAATATAGCTCACAAGTAATTTACATAGTGAAAATTTAACTGATATATGGGATAATGTTCATAGATATTCGTGTTTATGAAGCTTGTTTTGTAGTTGAGAAAAGAAATGAGGGTGTTAAGAATGATGAGTTTGAATCAGTTTAAAAATTATAAAGCTATCTTGGAAAATACAATTACGAATAAAGCATTTAGAAGTAGATTGATGTTTGAAGCTGTAGAAGATGAGAACTTTTCCAAAGAGATTTTGTCCATTTTGAAAGATTTAAAGAGGGAGATATCATCAAATGAATTAGATCGTATTTTAAACAAGGTTAGAGAAAGAACAATTTATTATTTAGAAAAATCAAAAGAAACAAACAATGATTTAGAAAAATTAAATTATGGTTTACGTTCATTAGCATATTTCTATTTTTTAGAGAGTGTTGACGAACATTCTACTTTAAGTGATAGTATTATTGAAGAAATAAAAAATAAATATCCTAATGATTATTTAGAAATAATTTCAAAAATTGATAAAGTTTATTTATCTGTTGATACGAAAAAACAAATTTCCACTACAGAAAGTGATTTATTAATTCAAGATGATTTGTTAAATAAATATATCGTGTTAAAACAATGGCAAGATAAACAACATCACTTTTTTGAGGAAGAATTTGGAGATTATTTAGAAGAGTTGCAATATAAATATTGTCAGGACAGAACTTTAGATTCATTTGATTTAGAACAAGTAACATTAAGAAAGAGATTATTTGATTTCTTATCAAAAGAAAAAATACTTGATATGAATACTTGTAGTATTTTATCCGAATTATATATAAAGAAGTTTGTAGTGCAATTTATTGGTGGAAAAATGTATGGCCTTTCAGTATTAAATAGTAAAGGAATTAAAGTTCCTTATTCTGTAGTAGTTCCTGTTGGCGTTTCTATAACAAAAGAAGATTTACAAAAGATAGATAGTAAGTATGGACATTATTCAGTTAGGAGTTCCGCTGATATTGAAGATGGAGAAAAGAATTCCTTTGCTGGTATGTTTGATTCTTATTTAAATGTTAGTGCAGATGATATTCTTGAAAATATTCATAAAGTGAAAGCTTCTGTTCATAATGTGAGGCTAAAAGAATATATACAAGCAAATGGTCTTGATCAACCACATATGGCTGTTGTAATACAATCATTTAAAGAACCTCAATATGCAGGAGTTTGGTTAGGAAATTCTGATGATTCTGGTGTTTTGGAATGGGTAGAAGGAAATGGCGAAAAATTAGTTTCTGGATCAAGTACTCCTCATTCAGAGATATGGAATCATCAAAAATCTGATCTGTCTTTAGAGTATCGGGGTATTAAAGTAGGGAAGAAGATGATAGAATATCAGAAATTAGTAGGTAGTAATGCTGATTTTGAATGGATGATTTTAGATGATGAATTAATTATGCTTCAGTTTAGACCAGTTACTAAAAAAGTAATGATTGATGATAGTTATGTTGATAATCATACAGATGGTTATTTTGGAATACCTGCTGCTCCAGGAATCGTAGAGGGTGAGCCTAACTATTTAGATTCACCAAATGAAGAAATTATAAAAGATAAAATTCTTTTAGCTATGATGACAGATCCAGATTGGTTCCCTCATTTAATAAATTCTAAAGGTGCAGTAACTGCTTATGGTGGTTTCTTATGTCATACAGCGATTGTATGTAGAGAATTAGGAATTCCGTGTGTAACTGGTGTGGGGGAAGATGTATTAAATATTTTAAGGCAAGAAAATTCTAAATATATTGAGGTTAATGGAAATATTGGAAATATTAAAGTAATTGAAACGGGAAAATCAAAGTTATAAAATTTTTTTAGATGTTACATGTGGTAAAGTTAAAAAATTGGAAATAGTAAAATATGGGAGTGTGATATCTGATGTTGGAAATGAATCATGTTAGTCTTAAATTAAATCAAAATAACCGCCCACTTGTTCAAGATTTCTCATATGTATTATTACCAGGAGATAAGACTGCGATTATTGGTGTTTCCAATGATCGGAAATATATCAATGAAGTATGTCAAAAAGCTTATTGGTTTGATGAGTGTGGATTGCTTTCCATTTCTATAGAGGATGCGGTAAAAGGAAAAAAGCCAAAAACAAGATCAAAATAATTGTTTTACACAGATGAGAGTGGAAACTCTCTTTTTGCTTTGTGAAAAACTCTACCTCCATCTTCCATTTTATGATATACTTGTAGTATAGGAGAGTAGGGTGAATTATGAAAGAATTAAAAGGAATTCCTGGCTGGGGAAAGTTTTGTTGTATTTTTGTTGTATTTGCAATTGGAGGATACTTATTACTAGCAAACTTTTTTCACTTTTTCTCATTACGTACGAATGAGAAAATGAGGTTGGATGAGAAGACTTTTCAAGAAGGAGAAACTTTGTTGGAGGAGTTTTCTAATCGGAATGAACAGTTAACAGCACTTACATCTACACCGTCTTTTTCCGAAGAAACTGTTCAAGTGATTAAGGGGTATTTGAACGAAACGGAACGTTTGATAGAAACTGCTTCTTATTGGCAAGAAACAAGTGTTTCATTGGATGATGTATCTGTTTATCAGTATTTGAGTGATATCAAAGAGATGATTCCAGAGAAAGAAATTCGTGATCGTGTTTTAGAACAATTGGAGTCTAAAGATGAAGATTGGAAAGAACAATTAGAGGTAGAATTTCTCAGTTATGATACTTATGCGGAGTCTGAATTAGCAATCCTAAAAAATAATGATGAATATTCTACTTCTTTCAATAGGGATACTTACTGGAAGAATACAATACTATATTCACAGACTTATGTGGTTCGTATGTTGGAAACGAATATATGGCTTGCTGATCTGGTATTAGAAGATGGGGGTGCAAGATGAAAAGGGTATTATATTATTTAAGGAATGCATCTTTTGTCATTGTAACACTATTATTTATTGTTAGTTTTTCTAATATTTTAAATGCTAATATCAATGGACTTACGAATCAGAGTTTAACACCATTATATATTTATTTTGCTTTTAATTTATTTTTTGTAGGATATCTTTTGGCAGAGTATTTATTAGGGTTAAGGACGAGAAAAGATCCTTGGTTTCAATGTGTTTTCTTGTTTACGAATCTATTAATTATTCTTGTTTATGCTCGTACTTATTTTGATACAAGTATGGTTTCTGTTTATTTAAATGGATTGGATCAGGCGATGTATCAAGGATCTCATGTCTTGTTTTTACTAAATAATATGGTTTATTTTGATATGATGTATTTGGCAATATTTGCCTATGCATTCTTAAGTGGAGCGAAGAAGAGACGTTAGTTTCTTCTTTTTTTCACATTCCCACATAAAATAGAAGGGAAGAACTTGCAAAAAAATAGTTTTTGTGGTAGAGTAGTAACCGTTTAGAAAGAGGGGGAATTCTTATGAGGAAAAAGAGTTCAAGATTTGTAAAATTATTACTTTTAACACTTGTGTTATTGATTCTTCCAACGAATGTTTTCGCAAAAGCTGTACCTAATACGATTACGATGAGTAATAGCGCACCATTTACAAAGCCATATTTGGAGCCAGGTTTATACTATGCGCAAAACTTCTTGAAAGATGGAAGACCAGCTTATTGTTTGGAGTATGGAAAAGATAATCCAACAGGGTTAACGATTAAGAAAGCTGGAAAACTAGATAAAGGATATCAATATATCATCGAGAATGGATATCCAACAAAAAACATCACTGGAGATAGAGATAAAGATATTTATATTACACAGATTGCGATCCATTGGTATACCGATCGTAAGAATGGAGTTCCTGATGGAAAAGATGGAATGTTACCTGCTTACTATAAACAAAGTCCAACGGATCGATACAAAGTTTTTAGTAAGATTAAAAGTTTGATGGAAGGTGCGGTTAAAGCTGCAAAGACAAGTGATCCTGCGGCAACGATTTCTGCATCTACAACAAATGAAGTATTATCATTCTCAGAAGATAAAGCATATTTTGTATCAGAGCTTGTTACTGTGACAGGAAGTTCTAATATGAAGTCTTATACAGTAAGTGTAAGTTCAGATACGGAAGATGTAGAGATTTTAGATGAAGATGGAAATCAAAAGACAACATTTACAGCGGGAGAAAAATTCTATGTAAGAGTTCCGGTAGAACAATTAGATAATAAAGAAGAAGTACAGTTAAAAATCACTGGTAAGTTTGTAAATAAAGTTATTTACTATTATTCAGGTGGTTCAAGTTATCAGACAATTGCTCCACCAGAGACTTATGAAGAAGAACTTACAAAAGATACAAGTATTTCTTTCTATCCAACTTATGGTAGTATTTCTATTATTAAGAAAGATGCGACTACGAAAGAACCATTAGCTGGTGCGAAGTTAGTCTTAAAGGATAGTGAAGGAAATGTTGTAGCTGAGTGGACTTCTACGGAAGAAGCTTATGTGATTGATTATTTACCTTTTGGAACTTATACGTTAGAAGAAGTGAGTGCACCATCTGATTATGTATTAAGTAAAGAAGTAATTCAAATTACAATTTCTGATGAAACACCAGAACTAGAAACAGTTATGTATAACCAACCATATGTAGAAGTACCTGATACTGCAGTACAGAGTTCGACAGTAATTACAGCTTTAGGATTTGTAATTCTTACACTAGGGGCTGGAACAATTTATGCGACTAAGAAAAAACATTCTAAATAAAAAAAGCCAGGGCCTCGTCTTTGGCTTTTTCCTATTTTGTATTGGTTTTTATCTTGTTACTTATTCTTATATCAGTAATAAGCGTCAAGAGATTTTTGATGAGATGAATATGAAAGTGTATGAAAAGCAAACAGAAGTTGTAAAGGCAGAAGAGATTGAAGTTCCTGAGATTGATTCTGTAGATAGTTCTTTAGAAGAAGAAACAACTGTAGATATTGCGGATGATGGTGTTGTTGCACCAACTTATAAAGATAGTGCGAATTATATTGGAACGATTTCTATTCCGAAGATTCAATTAAAAGCAGGGTTTGTTTCAATGAATTCTAAAGAGAATGATGTCGATAAGCATGTGGCGATTATGCCGACGAGTACTTATCCTGATGTTCCTCTTGGTAACTTTATTTTAGCAGCCCATTCTGGACGTGGTAAGATCGCATATTTTAATGATTTGTATCGTCTTGGAGTTGGAGATATGGTTGAGATTGAATATCAAGGAACGACTTATCAATACCAAATTGTCAATATTTATGAGGAACAAAAAACAGGAAAGATTGCGATTTATCGTGATTATAATAAAACAACGTTGACGTTAATTACATGTACAAACAATAATAGTAAAACACAGACAGTTTATATCGCTGAACGCATAAACGAATAAAAGGGGGTGGGAGTTATGGTTCAAATGTCGATATTAGAGAAATTAGGGTATATTTTCGATGTTTTGATCGCATCTAAACTCCCATTTTTATTACTTGTCTTACTGATCTTTTTCTATTATTTAAAAAAGGTGAGAAAGACATTAACCAAAAAGCAAGTGGGAATTATTTATCTGATTTTTAGTGTGATTGTCATAGTTCTTTATCATCAAGAGTTACTTGCGATTTTGGATTATATTATGACGAATTTACTGACTGGATATTATTTTCCAGATTTAGGACTTTATTTATTCTTGGTGATTGTGAGTCATATTCTGTTCTTTTCTATTTATTTTATATCGAGATGGACGAAGAAGATTCGCGTGTTGTTGACTGTTCAATTTTTCTTTGTTGAGACAGATTTCTTATTATTTTTATATGAGACTTCTAAAGAACAACTCTCTTATTCTGATCCGCTTCTTCTTTATCAAAATCCAACTGTTTTAGCGCTCTTAGAGTTTATGACATTGATTTTTGTAGTACTGATTTTGTTTTTCGTTTTATTCTTGTTATTAGATAAAGAAACAGTATTTCAGAAAAAAGAAGAAAAAGTAGTTACGAGAGAAGTTCAGGTAGAAGTACCTGTTGTAGAGACACAAATTGTTTATAAAGAGAAAGATCAAACGATTTTGAAAGAGAAGTTGAATCAAATTCAAAAAGATCTACAAGATACAGAAGAACTTTCTATGCATGAGTTACAGATGTTGAAGATCAAACAGAAAAAAGAGTTGTTAAAAATTTATAAGAAAACATTATTATTACAACTTTCTCTTGGAGAAGAAGGAAAATTAGAGAAACAGATTTCTGAGATGCAGAAGATGTTAGATGCGTTAGAAGAGACAATGGATGAAGATTATCGTAATTTTCGTCAGAATATGGAAACACAGAGTCAGACAAGCATTGAGAGAGTGGAACAAGTGATAGAAAATAATCTTTGAGAAATTTTTTTCGAAAAGATTATTTTTTTTGCAGGAATTGTCCTCTTATCTTTTGTACGTTATGGATAGGAGGGATAAAAATGAAGAAAAAGATTTTAGTGATTAGTATGATTCTATTTTTCGCATTGATGATGAATTGTCATGCGAAAACGAATGATACACAGATTCGAATTGAGTATATGGATCGCGTCTATACGAATTTGAATATTTTTGGAAAGCAATTTTCCAATAAGCAAGGGGTTGTGTATGCGAATGGGACTGTTGCCTATTGTATTGAACCTGGTATTTATATTTTGTCAGATCTATATGATTCTGTACCATATTTTGATGTGGCAAATATTACAACGGAAATGAAGGAACAGATGGAGTTATATGCGTATTATGGATATCAATATGAAGGGCATCAGACGACGAATTATTATCTAGCTACCCAACAGTTGATTTGGGAGACGTTAGGAATGACTGATATTTTATTTACAACAGGGTTGAATCGTACTGGACAAGTGATTTTAGTGGAGAATGAGAAAAGGGAGATTCTTCAATTGATAGAAAAGCATGAGAAGAAGCCATCGTTTGACGGAACTGTGATTGAAGGGGAGTCTGGAGAGATTCTTACGATTGAGGATCAGAATCAAGTATTAAGTGCATATCAATTGACAGAAGGGAATCCTGTAGTACAACTTGATGGGAATACCTTACTGTTATATCCGTTTGAGGTAGGAGAGAAGACGATTACTTTGGAAAAGAAGTTACCACTGTCGACGAGTATGGTTTATCGAAAGGAGAATTCTCAGACTTTGGCTACGTTTGGTTTGAGTAAGAAAGTGACTGCTTCGTTTTCTTTGAAAACAAAAGGATATCAGATTGAAGTGGATAAGAAGGATGCGAAGACGAAAGGGGAAGCTCCTAAGGGAAGGAGTTTAGAAGGTGCAGAGTATGAGATTACAACGGTGTATGGAGATGTTGTTGATCGTATTACTACGGATGAACATGGGTATGCGCTCTCGAAAGAACTGCCAGCGGGAACTTATAAGGTGAAGGAGAAGGTTGCACCATATGGGTATTTGATGGATGATCGTTATCATGTTGTGGGATTGGGGAAGACGATTCCATTAGAGACGATTGTTGTTTATGAGGTTCCTTATGAGGTAACGGTGGAGTTACAGAAGTATTTAGAGGAAGTAGAGACAAGTATTTTGATTCCAGAGGCGAATGTTACGTTTGAGATTACGAATCAGGAGTCAGGGGAGAAGAGAATTGTTTCTACTGATGAGTCGGGAAGGATTGTTCTTTCTTTGACGGTTGGTACGTATTTGGTACAACAGAAAACGACGACAGAGTATTATCAAAAAGTAGATGATTTTATGATTACGATTGATGAGGAAAATGATGAGGTTCTTAGTTATGAATTGATTGATCGCCCTGAGAAGGGAAAGATTGAGATTCAAAAAGTAGGAGAGAGTGAAGAGGGAGAAGTTCCCCTTTCTTCAGTAGAATTTTCTCTTTATCGTATGAATGGAGAAGAACAGACATGGATGGATACCAAAACAACAGGGGAAGATGGAAAATTAGAGTTTGTTGATCTTCCATTTGGTAATTACTGTTTGATAGAGACAAAAACACAAGAGGGATATCAGTTAGAAGAAGAACCGTATTGTTTTTTCTTAGAAGGAAAGGAAACAAAACAGTTGACAATCAAAAACGAGTTATATCAAACAGAACTAGAGTTTACAAAAGTTGGAGAAGAAATGGTAGAAATTAAAGAGGGACAAGTTCTTTATCAGGAAGTACCTCTCGCGAACGTTTCTTTTGATTTATACCAAGAGGGAGTAAAGGATAAGATTACAACGATTCAATCAGATGAGTCTGGTGTGATTCATTTCAAAAAACATTTAAAACCTGGTACTTATTATTTTGTAGAACAAACCAAGGAAGCATATCGTGAGAATGAAACAAAATATTATTTTATTGTCGATGAGCAGTATCAGACACAAGTGCAGTTTGAACCAAAGATTCAGAACTATTTAAAAAAGGGAAGTGTTACTTTACTAAAAAAAGATGAGAATGATCTTCCATTGAATGATACGACATTTGCTTTATACACAGAATCAGGAGAGAAATTAATGGAGTGTAAAACAGATGAAAGTGGAATGATTGAAGTATCAGATCTTCCGGTTGGATCTTATTATTTTCTAGAGACTAAAGCAAAAGAAGGATATGTGAAACAAGAGAAAAAGATCTCTTTTGAAATTCATGATGATGAAGAACAAATTACATTAAAAACAGTTAATCATAAAGAGGTATATCCAAATACAGAGAATTATATTTCTAAAACAAAAACATGGTTGATTGGTTTGACTTTAGCAGGTAGTCTTCTTCTATTCTTTGGAATTTTACTAGAAAGAAAAAAATGAGAGTTTTGAAATATTTAGGAATCTTATTATTCATTGGGGTTGGTTATTCTTTCATTCAATTTGAACAACAAGAACAACAAAAAGAACAAGTACGAAAGGAAGAAATTGAACAATATGAGAAACAAGAAGTAGTAGATCCTTCTATTCTAGGTATGATTACACTTGTTAAAACTGGAAAGAAAAGTTTAATCAAGCAGGGAGAGATTGAAGAAATTCTTTCACAAAATCAAGTGGTTTCACTAACACAAACGCTAGATACGAAAGAAGATCTTTATCTTGCAGGGCATAGTATTCCTCAAGTATTTGGTGATTTACATGATTATCAAATTGGAGATCGTCTTCTTCTTTCTTTTCAAAACCAACAACAAGAATATGAGATCTATCAAACGAAAAAAGTCTCTACTTCAGACTTTCAAGTATTTCAGAGTGAAGAGAATTTCCCTAGACTTGTTTTAATTACTTGTACTAATCATCAACAGATTCGCTATGTTGTATTCGCAAAGTCTGTCCATTCATAGCTGAAAAAAGATTGATTTGATCTTCCATCGCTTCTTATCATCACAATGGTACGATGAAGCAAAAACTTGTGTAAAATTATTTTGACTTTTCCTGAAAAACACGGTATGATTACAGTATAGGGATGTGACGATATGAAAGAAGAAATTTTAATTCAAGTAATTAATCCACAACAAGTACGTGTGATTCATCATAAAGGAGGAGAATTGAAACGCGAAAGCATTCGTGAGTTTTCAGAGATAATCACTTTATTAGATGAACTTGTCGTGGAAGCTGGTGTGAAAAAAGCAACACGTCTTCCTGCAAAACAATCCGGAGATCTCGTATATTTATATCAATTAAAAAAAGGAGTTTCTGAGGAAGTAGCGATTCAACAAGTTCGTGTCATACTAACAGAAGAAGCACGTAGAAATCATGAACCAGTTTATGATGGAAAAACCATGGTTGCATGTATGAATGAAAGAAAAGATCTTGCTGTTACACAAATCAATCGTGGACGTTTTGCTCGCCTCGGTAAAATTGCCGTAGCAGGAACCATTACCGCTGCTTCTTTAGTTGGAGTCCAGCATTTATGGAGTCAAGAACCACAAGCTATAAACTCTGGAAATACTCTTTCTCCAGAAGTAGAAACATATGAACGTCAAAAAGATCAAATAAGAGATGCTTATTATCAGTTATCTGATGAAGCAAGAGAAAAAATAGACCTAGGAGACTTTGAAGTAAAATTTGGTCATGATATTTTATATGATGGTGCGAGTATCGATCAATTGGAATCAGAAATCTATAGTATGGGAAGATCTAGATAAAAAGGCAATCAAGCCTTTTTCTATGTATAGGAGGGTTTTTGGAAGATGAAACATTATATCAAAGGAACTTATCGAAAAAGTATTTTTCAATCCTCACAAGGTTATGTCATTGGTATTTTTAAAGTTCGTGAAACAGATGATGAAGCTTTAAAAGACTATATCAATAAAACGATTACTTTTACTGGATACTTTCACGAATTAACAGAAGAAGATCACTATATTTTTTATGGAGAAGGAATAGAACATCCAAAATACGGCTTTCAATTTCAAGTCAGTGGCTATGAAAAAGTAAAACCAGAAGATAAAGATGGTGTTATTGCTTTTCTATCCAGTGATCTCTTTCCTGGAATCGGTGAAAAACAAGCCACTTTGATTGTAGAAACCCTAGGAGAAAAAGCTCTAGATAAAATCTTAGAAGATGCGAGTTGTCTCTCTCTTGTCCCCAAATTATCTAGTAAAAAAGCCAAAAAAGTTTATGATACACTAGTAAAGTATGAGGAGAGTCATAAAACAATTGTCTATTTAACAGAACTCGGTTTTTCTATGAAAGATGCACTTCATATTTATAACACCTATAAATCGTTTACAATTGAAACATTAGAACATAATATTTATAGAGTGATGAATGAAGTAGATGATATTTCCTTTTTAAAACTAGATGCCATTGCTCTTTCCCAAGGAATGGAAAAAGAAGATGAAAGAAGAGTCAAAGCTGGTATTTTATATACCATTCAATTCCTGACATTTCAAACAGGAAATACTTATTTTTCAAAACAAGAACTCTATCAAGAAACTTGTAAAAACTTAAAACAACCATTAGAAGAGAACTTATTTACTTCTCAGTTTCAAGAGTTAATCGATGAAGAAGAAATCGTCGAAGAAGAAGATCGTTACTATGAAAAAGAAATGTATCAATGTGAAGTAGAAGTCGCTGATCAAATTCAATTTTTATGCCATCTACCACAAATCAAGTATAAAAAGATGAAGAAAGTACTAGAAGAGTATGAACAAAGTTGTGGTGTTGTCTATAATGAAAAACAAAAAGAAGCAATCATCCAAGCATTAACCAATCACTGTTCCATCATTACTGGTGGTCCAGGAACTGGAAAAACAACTATTGTCAAAGCACTGATTGAACTTTATCAAAAATTAAATAATCTCAATTACGATCAGTTAATGGAGGAACTTCGTCTTCTTGCTCCAACGGGAAGAGCAAGTAAAAGAATGAGTGAAACAACACTATTACCAGCAAGTACCATTCATCGCTTCTTAAAATGGAATAAAGAAACCAATGAATTTGGAATCAATGCTTACCATAAAGATGATGGAAAATTAATTATTGTCGATGAAGTCAGTATGATTGATTTACCTCTACTACATAGTTTATTAGATGGCTTAAAAAAACAGATTCAAATTGTTTTTGTTGGAGATTATAACCAATTACCAAGTGTTGGACCAGGACAAGTCTTAAGAGACTTTATCGAAAGTGAAACGATTCCTATGGTAGAGTTAGATTTACTATATCGCCAAGATGAAAACTCTTACATTCCTACTTTGGCCCAAGAAATCAAAAACAATGCATTAAGTGAGAATTATTTAAAAGAAAAAAGTGACTATACCTTTTTAAAATGTCATAGTGAATCCATTCGTAATAACTTAAAAACAATTTGTAAACAAATCTTAGAAAAAGGATATACAGATAAACAAGTCCAAGTCATGGCACCTATGTATCGTGGAATGAATGGAATCGATCAATTGAATAAAGAATTACAAGAAGTATTTAATCCTAAAGATCCAAGTAAAAGAGAATTCCATTATGGAGATGTCATTTACCGCGAACATGATAAAGTATTACAGCTAGTAAATATGCCTGATGAAAATGTATTCAATGGAGATATTGGTACCATTGAAAGAATTCTATATGAAAATGAAAGTCCCAATAAGAAAAAAGAAATCTATATTGATTATGATGGCATGTTAGTCAAATATGAACCAAAAGATTTCAGTAGCGTAAAACATGCATTTGTCATTACAATTCATAAATCACAAGGAAGTGAATTTCCTATTGTGATTATGCCACTTTGCATGTCTTATCATCGTATGTTGTATCGTAAATTAATTTATACAGGAATTACCAGAGCCAAAAAGAAACTAATTTTACTAGGAGAACCACAAGCCTTTTTAGAAAGCGTTCACAATAGCCAAGAACAAATTCGCAAAACAACACTAAAAGAACGTTTAAACATGAAAAAATAGAACATACTATCAATGTATGTAAGATAGTTACATACACTCATATTTTTTAGCTAAGAGGGTGATAGGATGAAGAAAATGAGTCTTGCTATGTTGGTAACTGGTATGGTTGCAGGTGCTGGTGCCTATGCAGCTTATCAAAAGTATAATAAACCAATGATGAACAAAGTAGAAAAGGTAGTTAATAAGTCATTAAAAAAAGCAAATGATAAGTTAGAAGATATGATGTAAAAAAGCTTCCCTGCGGGGAAGTTTTTAGTGTGCCGGGCATGGCATATAGCTAGGTGGTGAAAGTCCACTATACACGTC
>OGRO01001164.1_pt1 | contig 23379 bp, 28 predicted proteins | sample 1553451 | NCBI WGS metagenome assembly OGRO01 (sample SAMEA2580021, study PRJEB22360) | human gut metagenome | reverse complement strand
TACACATTTTAAGTCGTAATGCACTTAATTGTGCACTTTACTTAGAATTTAACGTGCTTTTTATATACGAATTCCTGTTTTCTCTTTTTCTCCCCATAATAAACGTTCTTGATTGTTATATGGAATTTCAATCATACGATCTTTTAACTCTTCCATGACATCCTCTAAATTTTTATCCTCTATATTGGTACGATAATAGAATGATCTTTCTGTTAAATAATTTTCTTTAATGAAAGATACCACCTTTTCTAATTCAGCATATTGGTAATCATTGATATTTTTAGGAATCCATACTGGAGAGTAAGAACCTAAACATACTTGGATTAATACATTGCCATACTCTAATGCTTGTTCTTGCCATATTTGATACTCTGTATTTTCGTCTAAATATTCAGGGAAAGTAAAATGATCAAAAGAATCATATAAGACACGATAGATTCTTTCTGTAACGTAGAAATGTTCTTCTGGAGCAGGAAGAGAGATGGTTTGGAAAGGAGTAATAACAATCATCGCACCATCAATCGGTTGAAGATCTAATACTTCATTTTCCACATCTTCTTTATTCATACCATCATATAAATAAAAATCTTCTAAATTGAATTGTTCACTCTGTTGTTTGATATACTCTATTGAATTCTTGTCCATTTGGTTTCCTCCATATAGTTCTAATTAATACTAATTTATCAAAAAAGAATTCACCTGTCAAACAACGTTCTTTCCTCTTCTATCTGATCGCATAAATAAGTGAAAAAGTATCACAATAAAAATAGGTGATCTAGGATGAGAAAGAAAAAACAGATTGATAGGATACTTCTTTTGTTTTCTTTGGCTTGTATGGTTTTTTTTATCATAAAAACAGTTCAATATCAATTGGATCGAAAAGAGATTTCTCAACTCCATCAACTGCTCATCAAAGAGAAACAAGAAGATACTACACAAACTCAGATCAACTTCTCTGCTCTACTAGATCAAAATAAAGATACAATTGGGTGGATTCAAATACTAGATACCAATATCAATTATCCTGTTGTACAGTCCACGAATAATACCTATTACTTAACACATTCTTTTAATCGTTCTAACAATCAAGCTGGATGGATTTTTGCTGACTATCGCAACCACTTTGACATTTTAAATCAAAATAATATCATTTATGGTCATGGACGTTTGGATGAAACGATGTTTGGAGATCTAAAGAAGTTATTACAAGATAATTGGTTTCAAACAGAAGAACATCAAATGATTCAACTAGATACTCCTACTTATCATAGTGTTTGGAAAATTGTTAGCCTTTATACCATCTCACCAGAATCTTATTACATTACAACTCATTTTTCTAAGAATGAATTTGAGGAATTCTCTAAAGTGATCCTAAAAAGAAGTATTATTGATTTTGATGAGAAGATTGAGAACGATGATAAACTACTTACGCTATCTACTTGTTACCCTGATGATGATACAAGATTTGTTGTTCATGCGAAATTAATAAAAAAAGAAAACTATTATAAGAAATAGTCCTTTTCACGTTTAGAGAGCTTATAGAATGCGAATAAAGCAACAGAGAAACATAAGAACATGCCACTTATATATAAAATAATTGGATCTCCTGTTTCTGGGTTTTCTGTAGAAATGGTAAATGCTTCTATTTCATTTAAAGTAAACTCTTCTTCTGGTAATAATTCATATTGTGCTCCATTGATTTCTAAGATAGAGCCAGTAGAATCTTTTGGTACCCAAAGTGTTGGACGATCTTCACTGTCTGTTCTATTTACTAAAGTAGTTTGATCTGTGAGAATGACATGAGCGATACTTTCTACACCACTTCCTTGACCAAGTTCAATTCCTCCAAAACCATTACCGGAAAGATCAATGGTTCCTTCTAATTGTACTTTAGCACCATTAATTAAAAGTCCTCCGTTTCCACCGGTTAATGCGATATTACGGATGGTTGCTTCTGTTTTATAAACTTGTAATACATAAATACCACTCCAAATCGTATTATCACTACTATCAGAGTCTCCAAAGGTACCAACATATTGCATCGTATGACCGTTTCCATCAATGGTAACTGGTCTCATAACGTTGATTTTTTCTGTTGTTTCAATATCATTACCAAGTACAATGGTTGAAATATTAGAGTTTTCTAAAGCAGACTTTAATTCCTCTTGATTTCCTACAGTCATCGTACTAGATGCTTCTACGTGGATCCATGGGAATAAGCAAAGTGCGATAAGAATCATGGATATATATTTTGTACATTTTTTCAACATTTTTCTTCCTCCTTCCTATTTATATTTTGGATTTAAGTAGAGAAAATATACAAAATATATTTTCAAAAAATTTTTAAATTAAAAAAGAATGAAATAAATTCACTCTTATCTTTGTACATAATTTAAAATTACAGTAATTGATTTTTCCATTGGTTCAACATCTTCTGTAACGTTTTCATTCCAACTCACTCTTACTGTTACGGTGTTTGTTGTATTTACATCTAATGTTGTAGAATGTTTTTGTACCCCAGTTACTTCATAAAGGATCGTATTATCATCACTTGGATCAGTGACAATGACCATATCATCTAAAACAGCATCTAAATCTCCTTGATTTGCAATTGTAATGTCATAAGTCATACTGTCTCCAGGCTCTTGCAATAATGTATCAAAGGTAGCGACAGTACCGTTATGTGTTGCAGGGGAACGATTTATTGCGCTACCTGTTGGAGTTCCTTCTGTAATATTCGTAATAGCAACATCCCATTTTCCATTGCCACCAATTCCAGCACCACCTGTAATTTTAAGATGACTACTAAGGAGTGCGTAGCCAGCTGCCATTACAAGAATCGCAGCTATTAAAATAGCAATTACAGTATCTTTTCCAGCTTTTTTATTCATAAAAGAATTCCTCCATTTCCTAATAATTTGGTGTAGTTACCGGCGAATTTGAAGTAGTCATAATTGGTGTAGTTGTTGTAGGTGTAACTGTTCCTGTAGGAGCTGTAGTTCCCGTTGGAGTACCTGTTGTTGGACCAGTTGTCGTAGGAGTTCCGGTTGTTGGTGTTCCAGTGGTCGGAGTACCAGTTCCTGTTGTAGGAGCAGTTGTACCACCAGTGCCTGTACCTGTTCCAGTACCAGTTGTTGTAGCTGTAGATGTCGGATGTGGATTCATTGGATTGTTGATTGGATCTGTTGTAAGAGGTCCAAGTGTAGTACTTAAAGTATATGGATCAGTACTTGTACCAGTTCCTCCATTGCATACGACATTATATTTAAGATAAAAGACTGGATAAACTTCAACAGTGCTATCGCTTGCAGTAGTAGCTCCAATATAACCAGGTATTCTAAACATATATACATCAGATGTATTATATAATGGAGAATTCAAAAACCAAAAATATGAAGAATTATATAACCAATTATAATTCACGTTACAATCAGAAAATGATGTCTCCTGATTGCATTCCGGTGCTCCGGCATACCCATAATCACTAGGATACAGCAAGCCAACATAAGCCATTGTATATGTTGAATATCCGGAATGAACATTAGAACTTCTTTCGACACTATACCATCCTGAAGCGGTATTTGGTGCCTGATCAGCCTGTCCCAAGTAATATCGATTTCTTGTAATTAAGTTTCTATTGCTACTTCCTAAATTTTGATAAAAATTTATGTTTAAATATTGATATAAAGAAGATTGAGTCCAGTTATTTTCTCCACTACTATTCCAAGCCATATTTCCGATAGAATCTTCTTTATACAATTTAACATATCCACCATCAAAAACACCAATAACCCTATAAATTTCATTATTAAATAAAACATAGTTTTTTACTTCTGAATCAGAGCCTCTATACCTAATAGCGCCATGTTCATCAGTATATAGACCATCTGCATTTCCATTAACATTTTTTGAGGCAATAATGTATGCAAAATAATCTTCAACAAATTCTTCATTATTTTTCTTTGACAAAGATATATCCATTGAAAGTCTTTGTTGTAAATAAGAATATCCAATTCCCATAACAGAGAGAATTCCAACAAAAGCTACAAGTACCATGGTAGCATAGTTTCTATTTCGTCTTAATTTTCTAAATCTTCTTAGTCTCATAATACGCTCTCCTACTCTACTATTAATAGTATAACACAAAAAATGGGTAAAAAAAAGGAGAAATATTATTCTCCTTTACGTTTTAATACGTATCTATAAAGTACCTTCTCTTGAATCAACATAAACCATGAAGTTTCATTTGGTTCTGGTTCATAGAATAGAATAGGTGTATGTAATTCTTCTTCTAAATCAATCATCTCATTAAAGTTTTTAATCTCAACAACTTGATAGTTTTGGAAGTCGATTGGACTAGCTGTTTCTACAATAATATCTCCATATTGTTTTAAGATCTTATCTTTTTGACTTGTATATTCATCTTTCTTCTTAACGTTTCTAAATAATGAACGAAGAACAAATACTAATATACCAATAGATACTGCTAACATTGCAAGAGCAATTGTTAATTTTACAGGATCTACTTTATCAACATAAGTATTAATACCAGCAATATTTTCATTGATTGTTTTCTCTGTTTCACCTGTTACAGCAAACACGTCTTCATTTAATGGAATATTCATAGTAACTGTTTGTGTATCATGAAGTGTATTCATACCATCTTCTAATTCACCATCAATGGTTACTTCCATTTCTACTTTTAAATAAGCATCAATGGTAATACCAATTGTTTGCATGAATCTTTTTACATAGTCATCATAATAATGAAAGTCTAATGTAAATTTTTCAGAAATGTTAACCGTGTTACTGTTTTCAAGTGTTTCTTCTACTGGATTCACAATAGGAAACTCTTGTACCCAAACTTCTGCTTTTTCTCCATTTGGAGAGCTATTATATTCTCCAACAATGGAAGAATTGATTTTATAAGAATATTTTAAATTTAATTGTTTACTTGCAGAATATGAATAATTCATTGTTACATCAAAGTTATTTACTAAACTTGATATATATAATTCATTCATTCCTTGTGGATTTTCTGTAATAAATTCATTTGGTGTTAGATTTACACCATAAGTATATCCTTTATTAATATTGTAAGAATAAAGTACATTATCATTTCTTTCACTCTTCCATGCTAATGAATCGATTCCCAATTTTAAGGAAAAGAACAATAGTATTAATGAAAGAATGACTAAAATAATACGTGCGACTTTATTGTCTAATGCTTCCAATATTTGTCCCTTTTTATTTCTCATTTTCTCACCTATTCCTTTAAGAAATCATAAATTAATACAGATGGCCATCCCGCAAAAGGAATTACCATATATACTTTACCTTTTACCTGTTTTAGTGTTACCAACTCCGTATCAGGTGCATTATTATTATCTCCTTTGGTCTGATAAACAGTATTTCCATATTCATCCTTTGTTTTTTTATGGATACGATGAACAATGGTTCTACCATCTAGTGTGTATTGAATGATATCATTTACTTCTAGTTCTTCTTTTTCCTTTTCAGACAATTTTTTTACTACTACTGCATCTCCTCTAGCGAATTTTGGAACCATACTATCTGACACAATGGCGATTGGTCGATAAGTAAAGAATCCAGCAACAAAACATACAAAGACAAGTAATAGTGTTAATAGTGGAATTGTCACTTTTGGATTGGAAGTTCTCTGTGGTTTCCGTGATGTACGGGTTGTGATTCTCTTGGATAAATCATTCATATAATTGACAGAGATAAACATGATAATGTATGTTGATAACTCTAGTAGGCCTGTTACAAACCAATCTAAATCAGGGAAAATTGGTAATAAAATATTTGCTAACATCACTGCTACTCTAAATATTAAACCAGGCCAGTAATCACAAACATATGCGAAATAAGTGAGTAACGCATTTCTTGTGAGTAAAGGTAGCAATGTTGAAGATACGTATTTAAATGATGATTCTCTCGTTGCAAATGATGTTTCTAATGATCCATAATTTAATTCAATTAAACTGAACAATAGAAATATCCCAATAACTAATGGCTTATTTCGTTTCGTAAAACGAACCAAAACAGCACGAATGTACTCTTGGAATATGATGACTGGAATAAATACCCATATATTGCTTAACATTGATGATAATGTATGGGAATATGGGCTCTTGGTATAACCAAATGCTAGTCCCAGTGCAAAATAAGCCATGAGATATATAATGGTAAAAATCACTACCATTTGTATTTTTCCAATTTTATCTCGGTTTCGAAAACGTTCCTTATCAGAAGCATAATATGCATATAAAGATAGTCCAAACCAAAAGATTTGTTGGATAAAACTAGTATAAATTGCTTCTTTAAATATGGATGGGAATAAGATAAGTAAAAATAAATATACGATCAAGATTCCATAAATCACCCATATTTTACCATTCATTCTTTTCATATATTACCTTCCTTATCTTACCCAAGTGATAAGGAAAAAGGCAGGTGCCTTCCCCTGTATTCATTCTCTATTAATATTGTGTATAAGTTAGGTTTACTGTAAGTGGTACTGTTTTTGTTGTTGGCATCGTTGTATCAGATGCATTCCATCCTACTTCTACGGTAATTGTATTTGTTGCACCAGGTGCGATGGTTGTTGTATTTTCAGTAACGCCTGTTACTTTATAATAAATACCAGTTGACGCAGGAGTGGAAGGTGTTTTAGTAAGATCTGTCAAACGTGCATTCAAAGTACCATTATTTCTTACTGTAATGGTATAAACCATTTTAGATCCCGGTACGGTTAAATTTGTTGAAAATGTAGCACTTGTTGCCGTATATCTTGGAGTACTAGCATTCGTTGCACCATTGGTCGGAGTACCTGGTGAAATAGCAGTAATTCTAACATCCCAGGTTGCTCCGATTTCAGCGGTACCATTGATAGTAAGCGTTTGAGCAAGTGCTGCATAACCCACTGCCATAATTGCAACGGCTGCAAGTAATGTACCAATTACAATATTTCTTCCTCTATTTGTATTCATACTCTATTCTCCTTTATGCAACTTGTTCATAGTTTAAAGTAATTGTAATTTCTTTGTCTAACTCGTCTGGCATTTCTGTACCAGTTTGTTTCCATCCAATTTCTAATAATACTTCATTGGTTCCACCACCAGAATTACATCTTGTTGTATTTGGTGTAACTCCTTTTACATTATAATAAATGCCATCTGTCACTTGTGTACTACCAGAATTTTGTGGAGATAAAGTCCAACTCCTCAAAATTGCATTTAATGATCCACTGTTTGTTACAGTAATTTTGTAAGTAATTTTTTGACCTGGTTGTGTAAAATTAACCTTAAATGTTGCGGTTGTTCCACCTGATCCAACAGATGGTGTTGCAGAAGTTGTAGGAGCAGTTGTACTTGCAGATACAATTTCCGCTTTTGTGATTTTTACATTCCAAGTACTGTCGATTGTTGCAGTACCGTTGATAGTAAGTGTTTGTGCAAGTGCTGCATAACCTACCGCCATAATTGCAACAGCTGCAAGTAATGTACCGATTACAATATTTCTACCTTTATTTGAATTCATATTTTATTCTCCTTTATGCAACTTGTTCATAATTTAAAGTGATTGTAATTTCTTTTTCTAAATCAGATGGCATAGTTGTACCAGTTTGGTTCCATCCAATTTCCAATGTTAAAACATTGTCTTCTCCAGCATCACATCTTGTTGTATTTGCAGTAACACCAGTTACGTTATAATAAATTCCTGTTGTAACAGCAGTGCTTGTAGAATTTGAAGGATTCATCTGAATACTTCTTAAAATTGCATTCAAAGTTCCACCATTATGTACTGTAAATTTGTAAGTTGCTTTTTGACCTGGTTCAGTAAATTTTACATTAAATGTTGCTGAAGTTCCATTTGTTTGAATCGTTGGTGTTGCTGATGTAGTCGGTGCAGTCGTACTTCCTGTTACCAATTCTGCTTTTGAAATTTTAATATCCCATGTACTATTAATTGTAGCAGTACCATTGATGGTAAGCGTTTGTGCAAGTGCTGCGTAACCCACTGCCATAATTGCAACCGCTGCAAGTAATGTACCAATGACGACATTTCTTCCTTTACTTGAGTTCATTTTCTACACTCCTTTATATTTGTTCATAATTTAATGTGATTGTGATTGTTTCAGACAGAGTATCTGGCATTTCTGTACCAGTTTGTTTCCATCCAATTTCTAATGTTACTGTATTATCTGCACCAGCATTGCATCTGGTGGAATTGGCAGGAACACCAGTCACATTATAATAAATTCCATCTGTCACTTGGGAAGATGACATTCCACTTGGTGACATATTAATACTTCTTAGGATTGCGTCTAAGCTTCCACCGTTGTGTACTGTAAGTCGATATGTAATTTTTTGTCCCGGCTCTGTAAAATTAACATTGAACGAAGCGCTAGTCCCATTACTTCCAACTGTTGGAGTTGTCATAATTGCAGGATCTGATGCAGAAACAAGGTTCATATTTGATATTCTTATGTTCCATGTTGCGCCAATGCTACTTGTACCGGAAATTCTCAATGATTGTGATAAAGCAGCATACCCAATTGTCATAATTACTACGGCAACTAGTAATGCTGCAATCACAATGTTTCTACCTTTTCTCGTCCCCATGAATATCAATACCTATTAATATTGTTCATAAGTAAGACTAACAGTTAAATTTTGAGATAATTCTGCTGGCATATCTGTACCAGTTTGACGCCATCCAACAACGACTGTAATTTGGTTATCTTCTCCAGCATCAAGAGTTGTAACATTTTGTTCTACTCCTGTTACATCGAAGTAAATTCCTTCTACTTCACTTTCTTCTGGAGTTACTGTTAAACCAGTTAATCTAGCATTTAATGTTCCTCCATTGTGTACAGTTACAACATAAGTCATTGTATCACCTGGTTGATTGAGTGTTACATCAAATGTTGCAGTTGTACCTGTATGAGTAGCCTCAGTTCTGTTTGCTGCACTTCCTGTAGGTGTTCCTTCTGTAATATCTGTAATTGCTACATCCCAGTTACTTGAGATGGTAGCAGTACCATTAATTTGTAATGTTTGAGCAAGTGCTGCATAACCTACTGCCATAATTGCTACAGCTGCAAGTAATACACCAATTACTAAATTTCTTCCTTTTGTATTTTCCATTTCTTAATTTCCTCCTAATATTGTGTATAAGTTAAATCTACTGTTAGTGGCACTGTTGTTTCTTCAGGCATTGTCGTATCTCCAGCAGCCCATCCAACTTCAACAGTGATTTTATTTGTCAATCCTGCATCAAGTGTTGTTACATCTTGAGTAACACCAGTTACACGATAATAAATACCAGTATCTGCTGGTGTTGAAGGATTCACTGTTAAACCTGTAAGTTTTGCATTCAATGATCCACCGTTTGTAACAGTAATCTCATAAGTCATTGTATCACCTGGTTTTGTTAAATTTACATTAAACGTTGCTGTTGTACCAGTGTGAGTTGCTGCTACTGCATTTGTAGCTCCTCCTGTAGGTGTTCCTTCTGTAATGTTTGTAATTGCTACATCCCAGTCACTTGCAATCGTTGCTGTACCATTGATAGTAAGTGTTTGAGCTAGTAATGAATAACCAACTGCCATAATAGCAAGTGCACATACTAATGCAATTACTGCATAATTCTTCTTGTCCATTTTCTCTACTCCCTCCTATTTTTACTATACCCATTATATAGCATTCTTCCCATGATTGTCAATCAACTATTTTTCATTTTTACAAATATTGTCAAGATAGGCAATTATAGAAACAACTGATAAAATTTCGCGCCAATACTTTGAAAAAAGGGGGCACGGTATACTGCTTTTGGGTATTGATCTGTAATCGCATGATAAATTTGTCGAGCAATTGTTTTTTTACTTTTTCTTTCAAAGAGTTTTAATAACCATTGTTCTTCCTGTTCAATTTTTTTCTTTTGTTTTTGAAAATACGGACTTTTCATCTCATCAAATGGGCCTAAAAACATACGATTGTTAAAACCAGTATGATAAAGCCCTGGCTCTACCAGAACTATCTCTAATGGGAAATCCAGTTTTTTCGCTTCTTTTTGCATTATTTTTACCATCATGCTGATGCTTGCTTTCGTAGAAGCATAACTACCAATAAAGGAAATGGGAATGACTCCCGCTAAGGAGGAAATATAAATCATTCTACCATGACCTTGTTTTTGAAATTTGTGAAAGAGATACTGAGTGAATTGTAAAGTACCGAATACATTGACTTCAAAATTATCTCTCACCTTCTCCATCGCTAATTCAAATAAACTTCCACCATATGTAGTGGCAGCATTATGAACAACAACATCGACATGAATGGAATCTAATTTGTGGTAATCTGTTTCTTTGGTGATATCCATTTTCCATATATGAATTTTACAGTTTTCTTGATAAAGCTCTTGTAGTGGTTTGATCTGTTCTTTATTGTGAACAAGTAAATATAATTGCACATCTCTTATTCTTTTCAAATAAGAAATGGTTGTTCTTGCGATTCCACTTGTTGCTCCTGTATATACAATATTCATATTATCACCAGTCATAGTATCACCAAATCAAAGAAAAACATAACAAAAATTGTATAATCGGCTTGAATTTGTACATAAAAGAAATATGTGGTATAATAGTGGACGTTTCACGAAAAAGGAGAGAAATATGAAAACTGAACAAACTTTAAAATCTGAGGTATTAGAAAGTGATGTGAAGAATTATCTTTCTACTTTAAAGAAACAAAAAGAGGTAGGTTTAGAAGAAGTAAATCAGTTCTTTGATTTATATCTAGCACTAGAAAAATTGGGGAAAACACTAGATTTAAATAAACTTCAAAGAAACTTTTTTAAGGTCATGTCAAATATGAATCAGAATTTATCTACTTATATTGAAAAGAACATGGCAAATATTCTTTACAAATTAAAAAAGGGATTACAGCTATTAGATATTGTAGTTGTTCCTCATACACATTTAATCGCACCAGTTTATGAGAAAACAGATAATCAAACCAGTGAGGAATATATTAAAGAGAAAAGAACTTGTCAATTGAAGCGTGGTGCTTATGTCTTTGGATGTGATTTTAACCTTCAAGATAAAGAGTACTTGAAAAAACAGGCGATATCTATTTTTGATGAGCCAGAAGAAGAAACCGTGAAACCAAGTCTTTTTAAAACTTTATGCTACAAATTACATACATTTTTATAGAAAAAACGTTGGGGTTGTCCCAGCGTTTTTAGTTTTCTTCTTCCTCTTCTTCTACTTTTTGTTTTACTTGTTCTTTGACTTCCCCATTGCGATATTCATAAGTCTTACCATGAATGGATACGTAACCGCTTGTTAAATTCTCTCCATCGAAGAATAAAGTTCCACTATCTACTTTTTCTTCTGTCTCAATATATAAGACATTGGTATCGTTCATAAATGTCTCATCAGTGGCACAATAGCCACCCTCTTGATGGATCTGACATGTTACAAAATTAGATAGTTGTTGGTTGTTTTTACGACTTGTTTCCGCGTCTTGTAGATATCTTTCAACAGAACGTAATTGTTCTTTTTTTGCTTCTTGATTGGCAATAAGATTTTGAATTGGAACATAGATGACAAAATAAAGAGAATATAATACTGCGGCAATCAATAAAAGATAGACAATGAGGCGTAATAAAGGGTTTAGCTTTTTATCTTCTTTTGATTTCTTTTCTTTTTTTGGAGGTTGTTCCTCTACAGGGGGTTGTACTGGAGTTGGTGGTACGGGAGGAACAGGTGGTACTACTTGTTGTTGAACAGGTGGTGTAACAACTGTTTGATTTTCGGTTACTTTTCCTGTTTCCTTGACTGGTTGTTCTACTGGAGGAGTAACCTCCTCCTCCTTTGGGGGTTCTACTCCTTGAAAAACAGTTTGAAATAAATTTTTATTTTCTTGATTTTCATTCATTGTGATCACCATCTTATTCTATAATAAAAATTTACCATGAAAAAAAGAATTTGTCTAGGACAAACTCTCTGTTTTCCATAATCCATGTAAATTGCAATAGCTATAGACAGAAAGGATTTCTTCTTTGTGATATGGGATGGTTACCTTTGGTTCATCACCAGGATTTAAGTTGATTTTCAACGCTCCATTTTTTAATTCTACAAAGATCCATTCAATGTAATGTTCTTCTGTCATAGGATGGAGAACACTTCCTACTTGGATTGTAACTCCCTCTTCTCCTTCTTCTACTACTGGAATATGTTTTTCCACGGCAGCTTCTTTACTATTTGCCGTGATTGGTTCTAAACTACTCTCTTTTCCGCTCATCAATGCTAGAATAGAACTATTTTCTTGATCATAGTAAAATTTTGTCATTAATAGTTTTCACTTCTTAATTCAAAATAAGCTTTTGGATGAGCACAAACTGGGCATACTTCTGGAGCTTCTGCACCAAAGTGAACGTGTCCACAGTTTCTACAGATCCACATTTGTTCTCCGTCTTTTTTGAATACTCTTTCTTCTTTTACGTTTTCAAGTAATGCACGATATCTATTTTCATGGTGTTCTTCGATTTTTGCTACTTCTTCAAATAGGTATGCGATATGATCAAATCCTTCTTCTTTCGCATCTTTTGCCATGTTTTTATACATATCTGTCCACTCATAGTTTTCTCCTTCGGCAGCAGCTAATAAGTTTTCAGCAGTAGATTTGATTTGTCCACCTTCTAATAATTTAAACCACATTTTAGCGTGTTCTTTTTCATTGTTTGCAGTTTCTTCAAAGATAGCAGCGATTTGTTCAAATCCTTCTTTCTTTGCTTTACTTGCAAAATAAGTGTACTTATTTCTTGCTTGACTTTCTCCTGCAAAAGCAGTCATTAAGTTTTGTTCTGTTTTACTTCCTTTTAATTCCATTCTCTCAATCCTTTCTTCATACAGTGCATGCATGTTCCATAAAAAAGAATTTCGTAGTCGTCAATCTTTACTTGTTCTTTCTCTTCTACTTTCTGAATCAACTTTTTCATGTCAGTTGCTTCTAAATCATATAACGTTTGACATTCTCTACAACAGAAATGGTAGTGTTCTTTCTTACGATGATCATAATGATCAACATCTTGAATGTGAATTCTTTTGATCAAAGAAGCATCTACTAAAGCATTCAGATTGCGATAAACAGTGCCGAGACTAATATTGGGGATTTGTTTTTTGACTTCCCAGTAGATCATTTCTGCCGTAGGATGATCAGAACTCTGATTTACGACTTCTAAGATCAATTCTCTTTGTTTGGAATAGCGCATGTCTCACCTCACAAGTAGTAATCATTACTACTAAAAACAGTATATCGCACAAAAAAAAGAATGTCAATTCTTTTTGGAAATTTCTTCATAAGGTAGATAATAACTTGTCATAGAGGTTAAATTTTGTTTTGATAGCCATGCTTTGATGACATCCTTTTTTAAGATATAACAGATTTTTTTATAGTGAATCAACTGATGGATTTTACAAGATAATTTTGTAAAGAAGGAATGTGCTAGGACACCATCCATCATGGTGACCATATCATACTTTTTCTCTTTTAAAAATGTAAGTCCTTCTAACATATAATAAATACTATTGGTTAAAGCAGGAGATAAGATTGCGACATATTCTCCTTCGATCGCATCATAAACTTTTTCTGTTTCTTTTCTTGTTTGTAAGAAATGTTTGACACAGACAAATTTCGCATGATTTTTCGGACGTTGTTCTAAATAGACATAATGAGTCTGAAAAACATAGATGATTTCATAATCGAAATCAACTTTTTTGAGACGTTCTCTCAATTTCTTGTCAAAGTCATTGACACGTTCATCATGGCATAATACAACAATAGAAACTAACATGGGATCACCTATTTCATTTTTGATTTTTCTTTTTTGATAAAGGAACTCATATCTCTTTCAATTTTGGCTTTAGTAAGCATATTGGAAATGGATGTAGCACGTAAGTCACGAACGACATCTTTCTTTTTTACTTCTTCCGCATAAGCTGGTATTTGATCAACTGGAAGTTTGGTTCCTTTTAAGATCAATTGATAAGAGATATAGTCAAAGAATATTTTTTTACTTGTGATATCGATATGTTCCTCCTCCATCACTCTTTTTTTCATGACGTCATATTGAAATAAGGTATCATATACTTGATGGGTGGTAAGCGATTTCTCTTTTTCTTTATAGTACACACCAGGATAAGAAATACTGACAACAGAATTTGCTAGGAAAAGTGCTAATGGTACAAATCCAAAGTCATACTCTCCTTTTCCCTCTTGGAACTGTAATTCTTTTTCTTTTAAATATTGGGTACGAAAAGCATATAGATAAATAGGCTCTAAATATTCCCCATTTTTTAACGTACGAAGTGCTTGGGTTCCTGGTAATTTAGAAAAAGCAATATCAAATACACGACGTGTTACTTGATTTTCCGCATTGACAAGTTTTTGTTGATAACGAATGATATCTACACTAGGATTATCTTTTTCTGTCTCAATCAGCTGTTCTACGAAGTTTGGATCTACTTGATAAGCGTCTTCTAAAAACAAGAGATATTCACCACGGGCATGTTTGAACCCAAGATTACGAAGAGATGCGATATCTTTTCCTTCTCCTGTAACAAGGAAAATCTGATTACTCAAATAGGGAGTCATTTTCGCAATGACTTCTCCATTTTCTTTCGAACAGGTAAATAAGACTTCATAATCCGCTACCGTCTGTTTTTGAATACTTCCTAACAAATCAAGACATAATTCTGGATTCTTTTCCAGAGCAATAATGATACTTATTTTCATAGACTACCCCTTTTCTCTTTTTATTTTAACACAACTTTCCTCAATCCGCCAAGGATCCAATGAAACCATTTTCTATTTCTTGTTCTAAACGAACAGGAATGGTTTGATGAAGAAAGTCTTCTTTTCCCTTGACTTTGACAAACAAATAATTTCCGGTATGTCCCATCAAATATCCATCTTTATAAGTCTCAACAATCACAGATAAGGTACGACCTAAGAACTGCTTACGATACTTTGATTCTAACTCGTTGGAAACTGCAATCAATCTTCTTGTTCTCTCTTTTTTTACTTTCTCATCTACTTGATGATCCATCGCATCTGCTTTGGTTCCTTTTCTTCTGGAATATGGGAATACATGAATTTTAGAAAAAGCAAACTTCTTTACGGTTTCTATTGTTTCTGTAAACTCTTTTTCTGTCTCTTCCGGGAAACCGACAATCACATCAGTTGTAATTGACATTTCTGGTCTTACCCTACGAATCTCTTTTAGTTTCTCTTCAAATTCTTTTAAGTTGTACTTGCGATTCATCAATTTTAAGATTTTATCACTTCCACTTTGTAATGGAATATGCATATGATCTACCAAAATAGGATTGTCTTTCATTAAAGCAATCACTTCTTCTGTAATCTCATTCATCTCAATAGAAGAAATACGTAAACGTTCTAATCCTTTTAACTGTAATAACGCTTTTAATAAATCACTAAAATGATAGTCTTTCAAATCACTACCATAGTGTCCTGTATGAATTCCCGTTAAGACAATCTCATGATGTCCATCTTGAATTAGTTCTTCTGCTTCTTTTAAAATTTCTTCTTTCTTCCTACTTCTTACTGTACCCCTTGTATAAGGAATAATACAATAACTACAGAAATTTTCACAACCATCTTGAATCTTCACAAAAGCTCTGGTGTGATAAAAGTGCGATAATCTCATACTTTCAAATGGAATCTGTTCTAAACTACGGATATCCATCTTTTTCTGGTGGGTTTGTAAATACTCGGAAATATAGTCATAAATCTTACTTTTCCCATAATTCCCTAAGACAATATGAACTCCATCTGTTGCTTTTACTTCTTCTTGTTCTACTTGGCTCATACATCCACAAACGACAATCACTGCTTCTGGATTTTTACGAATTGCTTGATGAATCATCTTCATCGATTTTCTACTTGCGGTGTTTGTCACACTACAAGTATTAATAATCACAACATTTGCTGGCTCTTGATCTTCTGCAAGTCGATAACCATGTTGTTGCAATTGTTCTAACATCGCATTGGATTCATAAGTGTTGACTTTACAACCTAATGTATAAATACGAACTAACATAAAATTCCCCCTAACTTAAGAAAAATAGGCCATTGACCTATTCTAAATTCTTTCTAAACTCTTTTAAAGAATCCAAAAATTCAATATTCTCATCGACTTGATGATCATCTTCCACCATATGATGTTCTTCCATTCTAGAATAAGTCATTGCTGGATTTTGTGATACTTCTTTTTCTTCACGATCAAAACGAAGCTCTTTTAATTCTGCTTTTAAATCTGGCAGTGTTTTTTTCTCTTTTTGAATCCCATATACCGGTGAGATAAATTGACTGTTATGAAATCCTGTTTTTTTCTCTTCTTTTTCCTTTTCTTGTTTCTTTTGAATCTGTTGTTCTAACACACGATTACTAATTGGTGTTTGATCATCGATATCCATTTTACTTTGATCCTGTGCTCTTGAAATCAATTCATGATAACTAATCACAGCTTGTTCTTCTTCCTCTTTTTCAAAATCGATTTTGGTCTCATTTTCTTTGGCTTCTAAATCTTCTTGCATACGAGCAAGTAAGTTTTCAATTTCCAAAGAAGTGGTATTACCTAACGCTTCTTCTTGTTCCTCTTCGCTTTGGTTTAATTCACGAAAGTCTTCTTCTTCCTCATCTACAATTGGAACAGCAAGTTCTATTTTATCTTCTGGCTTTCTTTTTGGAGTCGATTCTGTTCTACTTGGTTTTACTTGTTTTTCTTTTGCTAGACGGTCAATATCTAACTTTGCTTCCTCCACCTTTAATTTACGACACTCAATATAAATCACAATTCCAAAGATAAGTAAAACAAGAACAAATAAGCCAATCAAAATATAGAAAAATATCTCACTATGAATAAAACTATTTATTACATTCATACCAATCACTCCATAAACTCATAGTTCAAACAACTCAGAACAAAAAGCGGGACACTCTCCACCCTTAAGATTCGTTTCCCCAAAGAAACACTAGAAAATCCCATTCTGTTTAGTTGTTCTTCCTCACCTTGATCTAGTCCTCCCTCAGGACCAATTACTACTACAAGTGTATCACAATTAAGGTGTGATTGCAAAAACATTTTCAATGTTTTTTGTTTTTCTCTCGTACTACACACCAATTTAACGCCCTTTTGTTCGCTTAACTGTTCCAAATGAGAAATGGTTGTAATGGATGGAATGATTGTTCTTTTAGATTGTTCACTCGCTTCTTTCACAATCCGACTCCATCGTTCTATCTTTTTAGGAAGCTTCGAAGCCTCGATCTTTACGACTCCATACTTTGCAGGATAAAAAATAAACTTCGTCGCTCCCATTTCCGTTCCCTTTTGTAAAATAAAATCTAACTTCGTCTCTTTTAAATAAGGAATACAAAGAATCATCTCTCGTTCCTTCTCTCCTACTTCTAGTGTTCTTACGATTTCAATTTTTGGAGTTGTAGAAACTTGCTTTAAGACGCATAAATAAACACAATTTTCAAATACAACCTCAATCTCATCCAGTTCTTTTCCACGCATCACACGAAAAATGTGATAATAATCTTCTTCCTTTAAAAGAAATGTGTTTCCTTCCCTTTTCTGTGCGAAATATCTCTGCATAAAACCACCAACAACATTATACAGAAAACCAAAGAAAAAATCACCCCTATCTTTTCGGGTGATAAAAAATAGAAAGAAACTTTGCAACACGGTATAAAATCATATCACTCTGGTTTAAAGCAACCCCTTTCCCAATCGCTTTTCCACCAATCGTAATTGCCGCAATCAGTCCAGTGACAAAAAGCGAAGTAAAAAAAGGATTGAAACCAAAGGTTGTTGCACAAGAACTGGCAATCAATGCCCCTGTACTACCAGATACAACTCCACAAATATCACCAATCACATCGTTACAAAAACTACCAACCTTATCCGCATTCTTCTTAAGCAAAACCGCAATATTCGCTCCCTTTACCTTCCTAGAACTCATCGAATGAAACGGCTTTTCATCACTCGCTGTCACCGCAACCCCAATCATATCAAACACAATTCCCAGGGCGATAAAAAGAGCAATCAATAAAATTCCAAATATTACAGGTAAATTTGGGATAAACGTCTCCGAAACAAAAGAAAAAACAAAGGAAATCAAAAACGCCATAAAAAATATTTCTATGATCCATTTTCGATTCTTCCGACTCTTCTCTTTTCGTTTTTCTTTTCTCTTTTGATCTTCTTTCTTCAAAGAAGCTACATCATCATCTTTCCTCTTCATATAAACCTCACAATAATAAAAGGAGCAAAAGCCCCTTATCAACATCGTTCATGGCAATTTACATAGTAAACTTTGCACCTTAGGTCAAGTAGGATTTCCCCTAAAACTACAATCCGTTACCAAATTGCGGTTCCCCTTTAAAGTTTTAGATATACTGTCACCAAATATATGACTTGATTACCACTGAGTGTACACTGCAATCCTATGTAAAAAACACCCTAGGAGATTTCCTCGACAACCCTTCCATTAGTAATTCTCTTTTGCAATCTCTGTTTCAAAAAGCAATCTATCTGTTTTGGTTGGCCATTCAAAACAAAAGTGGTTCTTTTATCCCCAAACATCACGCAAGACAAGCTACACTACTCACAAGTTTCCCCGCATAGTAGGTTCACCCTAAGTCGTCATAAGTCCATCAATGTTCTCATGTATAGGCTTATCACTTACTTAGGCCTCCACAGAAACATGGGTCGTGGTCGTATGCCATTACGATCGCCCAAATCTCCTACCATCCAGCACCCACCCCAAACTGGGCGTAAGAAGCAAGCACAAGATGTTTCACAGTTATGCTCTTTAACGGATTTTTAGCCCCGTCTTCCTAATAGAAGTAATTGACTAGAATAATGCGCCATAACTGGTAGAATTTTAACACGAAAACAAAACCTTGTCAATCTACCATAGTCTATGCGAAAAAGAGAAAAAAAGTGACAAAAAAAGAAAGCAATTTTCTTACTTTCCCTTACAATGCTGTGTTCTCATAGAAGAGATCAATTCCCCTATTTGATCTTCAAATGGAATAGAAGTATCGGAATGAAGTTCATAATCAAACTTCCAATCTTTCAGTAAACGTGGTTTTCTTAGTTTCATCTGTTCGTATTCCGATTCCGGAAAAGGACTTAAATATTCCACAAAATCACCAATTACCCCTGGAATTTGTTTCTCGTAATCCATCGTTCTAGAAAGAATTCGTTCTACATTCTTCGCATCCTCAGATTGAACACGAATTGTAATTAAATAAAAATGAAGGATAGATGAAAATAGATGAAACAATTCTAACTCTTCTTTTCTATGAATATCTTTGTCGTAAACGAAAGAAGTTCGTGAAAGAAGAAGTGTTCTCAAACGTTTGCGATTGATCACATGAACTTTCTGTTCTATTTTCTTTCTTTGTTCTTCCCCATAATCTGCCGTAAAACGATAATAAGCATTTCTCACATAGTCATTACTAAGTAAGTAAAAACCAAGATTTTTTGATATCTCACGAGCGACTTCTGTTTTCCCACTACCAGGATATCCAGATAATAGAACAATCGATGGCTTTTGATATCTTGGAACTTGTTGTTTCTTTTCTCTCATTTCTTTCATAAAATCAATTGGTTCCATAGCCATATCACTCCCTTTATGGAATGTTATTCTAGCACAAAAAGAGGGATATTCAAAATTGGATGTGTATTCGTTTTTTGGCCTGCAATATTTTTACTTAGACTATCGTTTCCCGCTTTATCGTAATATTCGACTGGTCCAATATAATATACATGTTGTTGAGTTTTCAATCAATCTCAATATTACTTTCACATCTAATGTATCAGTCCAATCATTTTTACTATCTTTTTTTGATTTCATTTTGAGTTGGTTTGTATTACTAACCAACTGACTACCTTCTTCGTTTCATTTGTTTTTTAACCATTTAATATTATGTTATGAGAATATCTTTCCACATAGTAACCAAGTTCAATATGATCTCTAGCTAACTTCTAATTGATTAATTTCTTAAATTATCACTTACAAGTTCTATCTCATCTGTTAAGAAACGTATTCTTTCCATAATTCTACGTGCTTTCACTAAATCCACTTTATTTCTAGAAATACTAAAGTGTTCCTCTAATTCCTCATATGTTAGATTTGATGTAAAGAACGTCGCAAGCTTATGATCCATGCGATACTGTAGTATTGGCATCAATACGTCATCTCTTGCCCAAGGAGTAGTATTCTCTGCTCCAATATCGTCGATTAATAATAATGGAACTTTTTTTACTTTATCTAGTCCTTCTGAAAATTCAGAAGGATATAATCCACGGTTATGGTTTAAAAATTCTGGCCAAAACAAAATCGCACACTGATAGTCTTTTTTAGCTAGTTCGTGAAACAGTGCAGCAAGAATATAACTTTTCCCACTTCCAAATGAGCCATGCAAATACAATCCTTTTTGATGGATATCTTTTTCAAACTTTTTCAAGAATTGTTGTTCCCATTTAAAGATTGGAAAACGTTTTCGATCTTCTTTATAGATCGTTTTCATAGAAGCTTGTAATAACTCATCACTGACATGATACAAATACATGTTCTTTAAATAGTTTTGTTCTTTTTGTTTTCTCATATATTTTTTACAAGCTTGATATCCAAATTCTAGATGAGTTCCATTTTTCTTTGGTAAATAACAATGTCCTGTTATTTTGTTTGGACAAGAAAGTAAACTTTTACAGTTTTTACAATTCCCATACTCTACACGACTATCTTGTAAAGAGGAAGTATATGTTTTTAAAATATTTGGATCCATATTTAATTTTTCTACTATCTCTTTAAAAACAGGATCTTCTAATGCTTCCATAAACTCTTTATCTAGTTCTCGATTCATTTTTTCTCTTTGTTTCATTGGAATCGCATCTTTTATTTGTTTCATCACTCTACCCCCTACTCAAATTGTTTTAAAAAGGCATTCATCTCTTCCATCTCTTCTGGAGTTGCTAATTCTACTTCTGGTTTTTCGTCAAACCACTTTGGTTTCTTCACAATCTGTTTTTGTTGTTGTTTTGTCGGTTCTTTTTTTCGTTTTGTTTCAGCAATACATTGATTCATCGCATCTTCTACTGTTTCAATATGTTCACGACACCACTGTCCAGCAATTGTTTCGATGAACGCTCTCGTTAATTTATTATGATTTACTTTTAAGACATAATCAATTAAGACATTGACAACTCCAGGCGTTAATTTTAAATCGACAAGCAAGTATTCAAGAATCATCAGATCTTGCTTTGTCGGTTCAATACCACCATATTTAAGTGCTAAAAAATCATGAGGTGTCGTCGTTTCAAACTGATAAATCAATTTTGCTTTCTTCGTTAATGGAGATTTCCCACTTACTCTTTTTGCTTCTGGTTCATTTTTGTAAATCAAAGTCGGTGTTTTTCCTCCATTTTCAAAACGATAAATATTACGTGCTTGTGTCCTAAGTAAATCTTTATCAATCATCTTTTTCTCATTGATTGAATTCATCAATATTTTTACTAAAGTTTCTTCATCAAAATCATAGATAAAGGAAAGTTTATAAATAAAATCTCTCATATCTCTTGTCACACTAGAAACCAAAAAGTAATCTTCAGGGATCATAGAAAACACATGATCTAAATCAATCTTAGAAGTAAGTTCTAACTGTCTTTTTTCTCGTTGTTTTAAGTTATCCTCTTCATTCATTTCATAAGTAGAAACACTCTCAAAAACATCATTAAACTTACAAGTAATATCTTGATAATCATGGAGAGGTACTTTTGGTATCTGATATCGTTCTACTAATTTCTCATACTCTTTTTTTCCGACATTATTTTGTAATGTGGTATTCAAAATTGGGTTGTGAAAAAATTCTCTACTAGATAATGGCGCATATAATTGATAGACATAGTGATTAATATGATCTTCTTTAAAATATGTTTTTAATAATCCAATCGCTTCTAATTTCGTACGTGCGACTTCTATTTCAGATAATTTTAATTTCATATTTGCCATCAACTGATGATGGGTCCACTCTAAGGAAAGACATTCACTACCATCTAAGTAAGACCATAAACTAAAATAAAGACTAATTGCGACAGATCCTACGATGGGTTGATATAAACTAGACAACAACTTATGATCTTCACTAGAAAGAATTGTTTTAGAAGTTACAATATAAGTATCCGCTGGCATTAATGATTTTCTCTCCATATTTCTCACCACTAATACCAGTGTAACACAAAAGAAATGGAAAAGAGAAGTTTTTTTGCTTGTTTTTCTCATATTTGTCTGATATAATGAATTACAGAAGTTGCCGACTTAGCTCAGTTGGTAGAGCAACGCACTCGTAACGCGTAGGTCGTAGGTTCAAGTCCTACAGTCGGCACCATAAGAATGTTTCATCACACAAAAAATGTGTGGTGTTTTCATATCATCTGCGAAAGTGGCGGAATTGGTAGACGCGCAAGCTTCAGGCGCTTGTAGATCACATCTGTGTGGGTTCGAGTCCCATCTTTCGCACCATAGGGAAATCTGTTCGAACTATTCGAACTTTTGATATAGGAATCAATCAGAAATGATTGATTTTTTCGTTTATATGAAAAAATCAACCTAGAAGAAATAAGTCTAAAAGGGGTCTAGAGAATATCCCTTAGCCCACAGGTTATTTTGATGTTTATGTCAAAATACCTAGGGGGTTAAATATTTTGTTAGAGCCAAAATATATCTATGAAAGGAGGTAAAAGTGAATGAGTACTTTACCCTATTCAAGTGATAAAAACAGAAATCTGTCATCATAAAATATAGAAAAAAGCGGTTATTATAGTACACTTTCTTGAACAAACAATGCAATTCAGAGTGTAAAAAGTTTACGAAAAATTGACAAATACAAAGATCACGATGACTTTGATTTGGAAATATAGTAAATTACCAAAATTAATGATATAATTGAACGGAAAGTATGAGGTGCTGTATGAATGAATTTCAAAAAGAAACTGTAACTAAACTAGTTTATACTTTTGCACAACGGGCAAATATTACGAATCAAGATCAAATATATGATACTATTAACAAATTGTGTTCAATGAATATAAATGACTCTATTGATGCTATTTTGGTTTCATTAAATGATTTACTAAATAGAAAGATGATAACCGAAGAAGATATTTTTGCAAATGTTGAATCTATTATAAAATTAAACCCTGAACAGTATACATCTGTTAATGATTTGATTGCCAGACTAAATTGGATTAAAG
>OGRO01001155.1_pt1 | contig 23560 bp, 6 predicted proteins | sample 1553451 | NCBI WGS metagenome assembly OGRO01 (sample SAMEA2580021, study PRJEB22360) | human gut metagenome | reverse complement strand
CCCACACCTCGCCAGCATTTTTGAAAAATTGCTGGATCAAAAAACTTTTTATTTGATGCATCGTTTGAAAAGAAATAATTATAATTTGCTTCTCAGATTCATTGTAAATTTATGCCCCCATCCCGCAAAAAAGAACCAAAGGAGATGCTTGATATGCGTTTAGATAAATGGCTTTCCGATGCCACTTCCTACACTCGCAGCCAACTGAAACAACTCATCCGTAGCGGTCAAGTAACGGTCAATCAGACGATTGTCAAAAAACCAGAAACGCCCGTTCAGGAAACCGATGTCATCTGTTTGCAAGGAAATCCTGTTGAACCAGCGGAATCTTGCTATTGTCTGCTGCTCAATAAGCCATTGGGCTATGTTTGTGCGGTAACAGATGCAACGGAAAAAACTGTAATGGAATTGATACCGCCGGAATTACAGCGAAAAGGATTATTCCCAGTCGGCAGACTGGACAAGGATACCAGCGGCATGCTGCTGTTGACAAATGACGGAGCATTTTCCCATGCTCTGCTTGCTCCGAAACGCCATGTTCCGAAGTATTACCGGATGCAGCTGGCACGTCCTTATGAAGAATCTTATGCCCAACAGCTTGCAGAGGGGCTGGTGTTGGCAGACGGAACGCACTGCCTGCCGGCGGAAATTTTACCCGTTTTGAATACAGACCGAATGGCAGTCATTTGCTTGCATGAGGGGAAATATCATCAAGTGCGGCGGATGCTGGCGGCAGTCGGAAACCATGTGGAGCAGTTGCAGCGAGTTGCTATCGGAAATCTTTTTTTACCAATCAGTTTACAAATTGGAGCGTGTCAGAAACTGACCAGCACACAAATCAGCCTGCTTTCCCAGCAGCCAGACCCCAAGTTCTTGTGGGAACTGACTCAAAATAGTAATTTTTAGTAAAAAGTTAATAAAAAGTTTCATGATGGCAGAAACCATAGAATTCATGCATTTTATACAAAAAAAATAAAATTCCACCGCGGAAAGCCCCCCTTTTTTTGACGAAATGACATACCCGAAAAAAAAGTTCGTCATATTTGATAAATGTACAAGCTGAAATTTGGGCATATCACGACTTGAAAAAAAATCAAAACTCTGCTATGATTATATCAGAGCTAAGATCGAAACAATGTTCTGGCTGAATTACAGGAAAAACGGTCTGCTTCCGTTTCCCCTGTTTGCGTTTTTCAAAATAAAAATAAACTATTAGGAGGATTGCATCAATGGCAAGTTTATCATTGAGACACATCTACAAAATTTACCCAGGCAATGTTACTGCGGTAAAGGATGTTAATATTGAAATTAAGGATAAGGAATTTATCGTTTTGGTTGGCCCTTCCGGATGTGGTAAGTCCACAACCCTGCGTATGATCGCTGGTCTGGAAGAAATCTCTAAGGGCGAACTGTACATCGGCGACCGTCTGGTAAACGATATCGCTCCGAAGGACAGAGATATCGCAATGGTATTCCAGAACTACGCTCTGTATCCGCACATGACCGTTTACGAGAACATGGCATTCGGTCTGAAGCTGAGAAAAGTTCCGAAGGATGAAATCGACCGCAAGGTAAAGGAAGCTGCAAAGATCCTCGACCTGAGCCACCTGCTCGACCGGAAGCCGAAGGCAATGTCCGGTGGTCAGAGACAGCGTGTTGCTATGGGTCGTGCAATCGTCCGGAATCCGCAGGTCTTCCTGCTGGACGAACCGCTTTCTAACTTGGATGCAAAACTGCGTGCACAGATGAGAACTGAAATCTCTAAGATCCACAAGAAGTTGGGTACAACCTTTATTTACGTTACCCATGACCAGACCGAAGCTATGACCCTTGGTGATCGGATCGTTGTTATGAAGGATGGTATCATTCAGCAGATCGATACACCGCAGAACCTGTATGAAAGACCGGGCAACAAGTTTGTTGCTGGATTCCTGGGTTCTCCGCAGATGAACTTCATCGATGGCGTTCTGAAGAAGAAGAACAACGGCTATTGCGTACAGTTCGCAAAGAAGTACGAATTGGCTGTTCCGGCTGCAAAGGAAGACAAGAAGCTTGCAAACTATGTGGATAAGGAAGTTATCCTGGGTATCCGTCCGGAAGCAATCCACGATGACGAAATGTTCCTGTCTACTGCAACCACTGGTGTCATTGAATGTGATGTAGACATCACCGAAATGATGGGTGCTGAAAACTTCCTGTATCTGGATTGCCAGGGTACTCCGCTGACTGCTCGTGTTGACCCACGGTCTACTGCAAAGCAGGGCGACAAGAACCTGAGAGTTGCTTTGGATCCGAACAGAATGCACCTGTTCGACAAGGAAACCGAAGAAACCATTATCAACTAATTGGAATCCGCAATTTCCCCTTAAATAAAATTTGTTCGTGAAAAAATCGGCTCTGTCCTGAAGATGGGACAGAGCCGATTTTTGTTTCCAAAAATGGTTAGAAGAAACAAATCTGTGATGGATACAAAGAGAAATTTATGAGATTTCAAATCAAGAACAATTTATTTGAATAAAATAAGAAATTTATTCCATTTTTCAGAAAATCTAACGGAAATAGAAATGGATACCGTTGTATGGACTTAGAAGAAATGCAAAAAAATTGAAAGTGTGGTAAAAAAATCGTAGAATGGTTGAATTTTAAAAGGGAGTATGCTATAATAAGGCTGTATATCCATACCCAGATTTACACCTTTGGTGTGCCGGAAAAATGTGGGCTTTGGAAGATACAAAATCTGAAAAACTGTGTTGCAGAAATTTGGAAAGGAGAGAAACCGCTATGACACAGGGCGGGAAAAGGATGGAAGAAATCCGAAAAACATCATGCATCAAGCGTGTGATCAGTATGCTGCTTGCTGTTTTGATGATTCTGGTGAGTGTTCCGATAAGTTCACTGACGGCTTCCGCATGGGGCGGCCCAGGATTTGGCGGCTTCGGTGGCTGGGGGCGTCCAGGCTGGGGACAAACACCGGATGTTATGACGAATGTTCGTGCGGAATTTACAGATACTTCTTATCATGGAACATCGGAACAGGAATCCGGTGAACTATTTTATCTGTATCTATCTTTAGCGGGCAACAATGTCAATCACTGGGGTCATAGTACGACTTACAGAATTGATATTCCGGAAAACCTTTTGCTTCCTGACTTCCCAGGGCAAGGCCTGCGGGATGGAGCAAAGTATAGTGGCTTTACCATGCATGTGGAAGGTAACAGCCGGTATTTGACCTATGACATTGCAAATGGTCAGACAAAGGCAATCTATTTGAAAGCAAAGTTTGCAAACGGGAAAACCCCGAATGGAGAACAAGCAACCGTAAAAATTACGGCGAGCGGCTCCGGACAGTCGAAAACTTCGACCGTTACAGCAAAATCAAAGATTGCTTGGGATGACAGCAAGTCTGCTGGTCGGGATACGATTTCCCTGTCGCAGCTGAGCGGCAACAATGAAATCCCATATACCTTGAAAGCATATCCAAACTATACCTCAACCAAAAAAGGTGAATGGTGGGTTGGTGCAGTTGAGATGACGGATGTTATCACACTGCCGGATGGCTTGACGTTTAAGGATAGTGCAGGCGATATTCGAGAATATTTGACGCTGCCGGATGATATCGAAATCAAGTCGGCTTCGGCAAGCGGAAACACCTTGAGCGTAACATGGGTGAAGAAAAGCACAAACACCGATGCAGAAATGGCACCGTATACGGTGAACGCTGCACTGAAAACGAACATGATTGAAGTTGGCAATTTCACTTCCGGCAAAATTCACAACGACTTGATTGTTCGGGTTCAGGGTGTTAATTCCACTAATCCAGATCAATGGGAAACCCTGCCGAAGAAGTCCGCAGATGTTGCAATCTCAACACCGGCACCGGCAAAAATTGATTTGAGTAAAAGTGTAGCAGCAACTGCTGGCGACGATGCTGCTTCTGATGCACAATACTATTCCAGCAAGGGCTATCTGGTTTGCGGTGAATATGTACTGTTTAAAGTGGAAGCAGCCAATCACGGCGAAACCGCAAAGGGCGGCACGCTGACACTGACAGACGTTGTTCCGGCTGGTTTAACACCAGTATCCGGCGTTACTATTGGCGGTCATGAAACCGATGGTACAATTAACGGACAGAATGTTACTTGGACAAAGGAAGGACTTGGTGTCAACGAAACCTTTACAGGCTATGTAGTCTGCAAGGTAGATGACAATATCAGCCCTTCCATGCAGTCCGTCCGGAACGCTGTTTATCTCGGCACACCGGAACAGTATGAATCGGTTGCAGCGGCTTATGTCAATATCAAAAAGCCGTCCTCCAGCTTCTCGATTGCAAAATCGGTTGATAAGTCCATTTATTCTGTAGGGGATACGTTGACTTATACGATTACGGTTTCCAATACGGGTGAAGAGGATATCACATTCAGCAGCTTGACCGATGCCTTTAACGATGAAACGAATCTGGAGATTGACAAGTCCAACTTGCCGACTGGCTCTTTTGAGTTAGCAGTTGGAGAAACAAAGACATTCGAGATTCCGGTTACCGTAAAGGAAGGCAAGACTGGTGACATCACCAACACAGCAACTGCAACACCGGAAGGCGGCACGCCGCAGTCCGCATCTGCAACGGCTTCTCAGAACGCATTCAGCTTTGGCGATGGACAGTTCACTAAGAATGTCAGCAGTACGGTTGCCATTGCTAAGGGTTCGATTACTTACACGCTGAAGTACTATAATAATAGTCGTTATGCTGGTAAGTATACTGAAAATGATCCGTTGATTTTCACCGATGACTTTGCACAGTTGAATGATTTGACTGTAACTGGCGTAAAGCTGAATGGAAAAGATTTGACGCTGGCAGATGTTCTGGATGCCAATAATCTTTTAACTGTAAAGTATAGCGGTGATGTTCCGGCATATGGTTCTGTAACCGTTGAGGTAACTTGTCAGGTTGCAGAGGGTGCAAGTGGCACAATTCCGGCAAACACCGCAACGCTTTCTCATGGTTCTGATAAGGCATTGGATGGTACTTCTCCGGAAGTTAAAATTTCTGATATTTCTTTCGATGTGGATAAGTTTGCCATTGCTGATGATGGTACGATTGGGGATTATAAAACCGCTGAAGACATCAAAGGCAATATGACAGCCTGGGATACTGCATTACAAGACTCATCTGTGATTCAGCAGAAAATGGGAGAAGGAGCTTATGGCAGCGTATTGCCAGGACAGCGGATTACATTCTATATTAAGATTACCAATACTGGCGAAACAACATTAACAGAAAAGAACCTGACAATTACAGATGTGATGCAAAATACGATTGCCAGTCAAAATTCTAATGTATACATTGTAGATGCTGGAAATCGTGCAACATTTAGTGGCACATTATGGGATGGTTCTGATCGGATTGGTTCTATTTATAGCGGGAATGTTGGTATTGCAATTGATAGTAGATCTCAAAAGCTTTCTATTCCAAAGGATGGCTATATTGTAGTTGCTTATCAGGTCATTGCACCGGATGCAACCAATCAAAATGGTTCCTTTAGTTCTGGTACAAATAAAGTAACAGTAGAAGCAGAAGGTGTAACTGTAGAGGATTCCATTCAATATAAAGCGGATGCACCGCAAATGGAATTTGAAAAAGGATTTGGAACAGATAGCCATGGAAATGTTTCTGCAAAAGCAAAATCAGAAACGATTGAACCAAAATATGATAGTTCAGGAAAATTCAGTTATGATGATACAGTGGATGCTTTAAAGAAGAGCAGATTTGAGTATACTATAATACTAAGAAATGTATCTACTGCTGCTTCGCTTTATGGAAAAGATGTTACATTAACTGACGTAATTCCAGATGGAATGGAATTTGTCGAAGTAACAGATACAGATGCACGTATGCATAGTGTAGATGTAATAAATCCTCTAAATCCTCGTGGGAAGCCGATTGTTATTTGTCGTAAGCAAGATGTTTCTGATACAGGAACAACGTTGACATTCGATTTGGTAAAGCAAAATTATGCTACAGGTGCATTATTTGATTTTGATTGGTGTATAAATAACAGAGAATTTTTGATGTTTAAATATACCGTAAAATTGACAGATACCAAAGCAGCTCAAATTGCAACTGAATTGCAAAAGCAATGTGCAGACCCAGAAAATGTAGACCTTGTTTCTGAGTTATTCCAAAACAAAGCACAAGTCACCGCAAATAAAGATGTTTTGATTGATGGAAAACCGGGTAGAACGATTACCGATACCGCAGACTTAACCTTGAAGCAGGTTGTCAAGAAGACCGCTCCAGGTCTGACAAAGGCTGCTTATACCGATTTCAAGGCAGTTCGTGCAGATGGTACACTTTCTGGTCTTCCGATATGGGAAATAACTGTTTCTAACCAGAAAATAGGTGAAGACACTGCAGATTTAACGCATATTGTTTTGGAAGATGAACTGGCTGGCGGTATGCAATATGCAGCTGGTGCAATTGATACCACAGACAATCCGGTAAACGGATACAGCTTGGATGGTGGTAACACTTGGAATTATGATTTGGATAACTATGTTACCGTTAACGGCAGCAAATTTACCATAGATTTCAAGGATGCTGTCAAGCTGGCTCCGAATCAGAGCATTCTGATTCATTATGCATCGGATCTTCCGACTGCAACGGATGCAATTCCGGAAAAGACCTATTTCAATAAGACAACCCTTTCCACCAGTGAAAAAATCTATCAGGATCGTGTCACTGCTGGTGACTTGGTAGATGGAAAGCTGGAGGCAACCGCAAGCAATAGCCAAGGCGGCGTGGAAACAACCTCCTTTAAGACGATTTCTTTTGATCCAAAAAATATTGATGAACAACATAAGGATGGTTGGATTGATAACAGTGCAACGGGTCAAAGCGATGGTTATGGACAGGGCAATACCCCGAACGATAACTATGTTAAGGGCTTACAGGGAAAACAAGTTGAATACAAAATTTATGTAACCAATGATTCTACCACAAAGTCTTTGAAGAACTTCACGGTTATCGACCGTCTGCCGTTTGAAAATGTGGACATCGGTCTGGTTTCCGGTTATGACCGTTACTCTGCATTTACGGTAATACCGGATCTTTCAAGTGTGACTTATGAAGTCGGTACATTGACCAACACCACAGATGCAAGAGGTGCATTCTCTGGTACAGAAGTGCAAGGCGTAAAGGTTTCTTATTCTAGCGATAAGCATTCTAGTCTGGATGAGCACGCTGGCGACTGGATGGGCGAATCCGGCAATATGAACTGGCAAGATACTCCAACCAGTGAAATCGTAAACCTGAGATTCCAGTTCCCGAGTACTTTTGAAGTAGATAAGGGTCAGACCGTTTGCATTACCTTCAAGGGAACGATTCCGGATTACGTACAGAATACTGGCGAAGAAAACATCGCATGGAACAGCTTTGCTTATTCTTATCAGTACCTGAATGATAAGAATGAACTGGTAGAAACACCGATGGTCGCAGAACCGGCAAAGGTTGGTGTCTGGGTTCCGGAAGTGAAAGATACCGTTAGCTTGGTTGTCAACAAGGCTTATGATAGTGGTCAGGGCGATACACAGACCTTCTATTTTGCACTCTTTACCGCAAAAACAGATGGTGTGACACCGATCTATGGTGCAGATGGCAAGTTGACAAATGCGAGCGAGTTCACACGTTACAGCAGCGAAATCAAGCCGATTACCGTAAAGGACGGCGAAACAGAAACCGCAACCTTTACCAACATTCCGGCATCGGCAAAGAAGAATCTCTATGTCTTTGAAACCGATGAAAATGGTGTGATTAAGGACAATGTCAATGTTGCAGTTGGCGAACCATTCCCGGCAACAGATGTTGCAAGTGCATCGAAAGACCCGAAAAAGAATATGCCGACCAGTGCTGCCAGTGGAAATAGCGGAATTGGTGTAACTTATTCTGAAGGTCAAAAAGTTGCAGTTGTTCCGTTCCTGAACGAAATTCAGTACGGTAAGATTACCGTAGAAAAGACCTTCAAATCTCCATTTAACACAACAGATACGTTCTACTTTGGCTTGTTCTATAAGACCAAGGATGGTGCGTATGTGAAGTATGGCGATTTGCAGACAGTAACCTTGACGGGTTCTAAGACGGGTGCAACGGATACTGTAACCTTTGACGAAGTTCCGATTCAGCGAAACTGGTATGTATTGGAAACGGATGCAAAGGGCAATCCAGTAACAGACAGCTATCTGGATTACAAGGTTACTTACGGCGATTCTGCTGGTAAGGATCATGCAATTAAATTGGATGATATAAATGTTCCAAAGACTGCAAAGATTACCAACGAAGAATCCGCAACTTATCAGATTCAGGCAACCAAGGTTGTAAATGGCGAAGCCCTTACAAATGAATCTGGTACTTATCGGTTTGCACTGTACAGTTCTGATAAGGAAGAACTGACCAACGATGACCTTGCAGGTCTGACTATGGTTGGTACACCGCAGGATGTTGCAGCTGGTGACAAGGTTACTTTTGACAACCTGAAAGAAAACACCTATTACTATCTGTTTGAATTGGATAGCGATGGCAACATCTTGAAGCAGGGCGACAAGGCAACCAATGGCAAGACAGGCTACATTGTAGAATATCCGAATGCGGATACTCGAGAAACAACCGATGCAGAAACCAATACAACAACCAGCACCGTTTATTATCTCCCGACACAGTTCGGAAAGACGGATGCGGATGAACCGTTGACGGTGGATGATTGCATCAAGCAGTCTGCAATCCAGAACCGGGAACAGACTAAGGCTGTAACTGGTTCGATTACTGTTGATAAGACGGTATTGCAGAACAGCACCAAGCTGACTGACTGGGATGATACCTTCTATGTTGGTTTGTATGTACGGGATGCAGAGGGCAATCTGAAACTGTATGGTGATGTTAGCGAATCTGTACATACATTAACAAAGGATGCTCCTTCTACCATCTTTAAAAATCTGCCGGCGAAGACCGATACAGAACCGGATGCTGGAATGTATTACATTGCAGAATGTGATGACAAGGGTACTCCGTTCTCAGATGGTACAAACGGCAATTATACCATTTATTATAATGTAAATGGTTCAGACAGTGCGGACGTTTATGGTGCAGTGCTGCTGGATGGTCGGTTTGATACTGCTCCGACTGGTGCAGTTTCTGTTACCAATAAGACTGTAAGTGTTACACGGACATTGGTCAAGAAAGACCTTGCAGACAAGGACGGTGCAGCACTGACAGGTGCAAAGTTTGCAATTTATACCAAACTTGCATATGAAGCATATCAGAACGGACAGGAAACGACTTTGTCTGCAATTCAAGAAAATATTACAGACAAAATCACTGCCAATCTCGCAGAAAATACGGAATATGTTCTGGTAGAAACCACCGCTCCGGAAAATTATGCAATTATGAACCCAATCTTCTTTACTGTCAATGCAAACGGTCAAATCGTTTTGTCGGATAACACGAGAGAAGATGTTGAGGTTCACAATAATGACGTTGTCGTTGATACAAACGTTTGGACTTCCGAGCTGACTGCTTACGACTCGAAGGAATCTACGATTATCATCGGCAAATATGACATCACAAAGCAAACGGAACTTGCAGGTGCAACCCTGACCCTGACCTCTGAAAATGATGTCGATTGGAGCAAGGTTACACTGGAAAACAAAACCGCTGTTTTGGATGAAAATAAGAAGCAAATTGGTATTCAGTGGATTTCTACCGGTACTGATGCAGTTATCAAGGGATTGCCGGACGGCGATTACACCTTGGCAGAAACCGGAAGTGAATTTACTTCTGAAACCGATGGAAAGGCGTATAAAGTCGCAGAAGGTACGGCAACCTTTACGCTGACCGATGGAACAATTGCCAATACTACAGGAACAACAGACACGGTTGACGCAGATGCAGCAGATAGCTACTTCTATTACAATGGAACAGAAAGTAATATCACTCTTGCAGTTTGTGATGTCGTGATAGGAACAACCATTATCATCAACAAGCATGACATTGACACCGAGGAATCCAGCAGAGTCAACTTGCCAGATGCGAAAATGAAGTTGACACCGCAGGAAGGTCAGACCATAGATCTGAGTAAGATCATATTGACTGACGGAAATGTTCTGACACAGACAAGGGATAGCATTATTTGGACAACCGAGGAATTTATCAGTACGAAACTGGAAAATGTTCCGGATGGCAAGTATTTCTTGACCGAAGATGCTGCTCCGAATGGCTATACCGTTGTAACAGCATTCTCCTTTGAAGTAAAGGGTGGAAAAGTCATTACTGCTTCCAGAGAAGATGGTTCGATTACCATCAAGGAAGATGAAAATATTATTTCTGTCAACGATAAGCGGACAGAAGTAAGTATTAGCAAGGTTGATGCTGCAAATGATGAAGAGTTGCCGGGAGCAACCCTTACCCTGACCAACAAAGACCTGACTGCAGAACAGTGGCAGAAAATCGCATTTGAGAACTTTAACCTCTCAAATGAAAACGTTGACCTTACATTGACAGAAGCCGGCAATGGTGTTTATTGGGTATCCGGAGTAGAGCCGACTAACATTGTTGGTCTGCCGGCTGGCACTTACACCTTAACAGAAACCGTTGCTCCGGATGGCTATGCTTATTCTGAAGACATTACCTTTATCATTGGCTCTGATGGCAAGGTTGTTGACAAAACAACTGGTGCTGACTTGAATGGAACAGTTGTCATGAAGGATTATCGGGCAGAACTGACCATTTCCAAGAAGGATGGCAGTGATGCGTTCTTGGCTGGTGCAACCTTGCAGCTGCTCAGCAAGACCACAGATCCGCTGAATCTGGACGATGTTCAGATTGATGGCAAGCCGCTGACCGAAGATCAGAAGGTAACCGTAGATGGCAGACAGGGCATTCAGTTCGTTTCGACCGATGCAGAAATGAAGATTACCGGCTTGCCGGCAATCGAGTATGAATTGTCAGAAGTTTCTGCTCCGACCGATTACTTGAAATCATCAGATGTGCAGGATGTTATTTTAACGAAAGCAATATTTGATGATGAAGGAAATCAAATTCCTGTTTCGAAAAAAGTTGTCAACAACAAGTTGGGTGAATTGACCATTCAAAAGATTGATCAGGATGGCAACGCTTTGACAGGTGCAACGCTGCAATTAAAGGCAGACGATGCAAATGTTGACTGGTCGAGTGTAAAGCTGAATGGCGATGCAGTAGCAGACCTGATTTCCGCAGAAGATGCAACCGTTTTGGTTTGGACTTCTACCGGAGAATCCATGACCTTTAAGGGCTTACCGGCTGGAACTTATGAAGTTTCCGAAGTTTCCGCTAAGGCTGGTTACCTCGCAACGACACAGAAATGGGCTGTAACCGTTTCTGCAAATGGTGCAATATCTGTAAATAATCAGGTATCCACAGACGGTCAGGATCGTTCGATTATTACCATTACCAACGAAGCAAGCACCATTCAAATTAACAAGGAAGCACTTGACGGCGGAAACATTGCAGCAGAAGAAGCAGAATTCAAGCTGACTGCAAAGGATGAAAATGTAACGCTGAACGGTGTTCAGATTGGTGCAACCAAGATTACAGAAGATACGACATCCGCAACATTCAAGGGAAATGTTACCATTTCTGCTTTGCCAGATGGCACGTATGAACTGGAAGAAATCACAGCTCCGAACGGATTCACAACGATTTCCACCTTTACCTTTGTTGTAAAGAATGGCGTTGTAACAACCGTATCGGAAGTAACAAACGGCGAAGTTGAAAAGTCCGAAGATGGAAAGACCTTGACCATCAAGGACGAACGTTCTGCAATTCAAATTGACAAGCGGGACATCACTGGCGAAAACGAAGTTGCAGGAGCAACCTTGACCCTGACCAATGATGACCTGACCACAGAACAGTGGGATGCAATTGCTGCTGCAGACACAGATTTGACAGCAGTGGGCAATGGTGTTCAGTGGACATCCAGCGATGCTGCAAAGAACATTGTTGGCTTGCCGACTGGAACTTATACGCTGAAAGAAACTGCTGCTCCGGATGGTTATGCATATGCCGAAGATATCACCTTTACGGTTGAAGAGGACGGCACGATCACAGTAGATGCAGCAAACAAGGACGAAAACGGCGTGATCGTCATGAAAGATGATGTCACAAAGGTATCCATTGACAAGCGAGATATTACCGGTGAGAACGAAGTACCGGAAGCAACCCTCCAGGTAAAGGATGAAGCTGGTAAGGTCGTTGAAGAATGGACATCCTCCGACAAGCCGCATGACATCAGCGGAAAGCTGATTGCTGGTAAGACCTATACGCTCCACGAAGAGAATGCTCCGGATGGTTATGCGTATGCTGAAGATTTCACCTTTACGGTTGAAAAGGACGGCACAATTACAGTAGACGCAGCAAACAAGGATGAAAACGGCGTGATCATCATGAAGGATGATGTCACAAAGGTATCCATTGACAAGCGAGATATTACCGGTGAGAACGAAGTATCGGGAGCAACCCTCCAGGTTAAGGATGAAAACGATAATATCATCGAAGAATGGACATCCTCCGACAAGCCGCATGACATCAGCGGAAAGCTGATTGCAGGTAAGACCTATACGCTCCACGAAGAGAACGCTCCGGATGGTTATGCGTATGCCGAAGATATCACCTTTACGGTTGAAAAGGACGGCACAATCACAGTAGATGCAGCAAACAAGGATGAAAACGATGTTATCATCATGAAGGATGATGTCACAAAGGTATCCATCAGCAAAAAGGCAATGACTGGTTCGGATGAACTGGCTGGTGCAGAGCTGAAACTGTACTATGTAACCCAGAACGATCAGGGCGAAGTTACACTGGAAGTGGATGCTTGGACATCTGGTACAGAAGCACACGTGATAGAAGGTGCACTGATTGCTGGCGGCACTTACAAACTGGTGGAAATCACCGCTCCGGATGGCTATCAGGTTGCAGAATCCATTACCTTTACCATTGACAAGACCGGCAAGGTTCTGGTAAATGGCGAAGATGTAAATGGTCAGGTAACTATGTATGATGCAGCGTTGGGTGATGTTGTCATCAGCAAGCGTGCAGTCAATGGCACGGAAGAACTCGAAGGTGCAAGCCTGAAGATTACCGATGCAGACGGCAAGACCGTTGCAGAATGGGTATCGGAACAGACACCAAAGACCATTCAGCTGGATGCTGGCACATATACCTTGACAGAAGAAACCGCTCCAGATGGTTACACGGTTGCAGAATCCATTGAATTTGTTGTGGATGCAGCAGGCAAGGTAACTATAAACGGCGAAGATGTCAATGGTACGGTTCTCATGGAAGATGATACGACTAAGGTAACCATCAGCAAGAAGGACATCACTGGCGACAACGAAATCCCAGGAGCAACCCTCCAGATTAAGGATGAAAACGGTGATGTTGTAGACGAATGGACATCGACCGACCAGCCGCACGAAATCAACGGCAAGCTGATTGCAGGTAAGGAATATACGCTCCATGAAGAGCATGCTCCGGATGGATATGCATATTCTGAAGATGTGAAGTTTACCGTAGACGAAACCGGAAAGGTAACCGAAGTTACCATGAAGGACGATGTGACTAAGGTATCCATTAGCAAGAAGGACATCACTGGCGACAACGAAATCCCAGGAGCAACCCTCCAGATTAAGGATGAAAACGGTGATGTTGTAGAAGAATGGACATCTTCCGATAAGCCGCATGAAATCAATGGCAAGCTAATTGCAGGTAAGGAATATACGCTCCATGAAGAGCATGCTCCGGATGGATATGCATATTCCGAAGATGTGAAGTTTACCGTAGACAAGACCAACAAGGTAACCGAAGTTACCATGAAGGACGATGTCACAAAGGTATCCATCAGCAAGAAGGACATCACTGGCGACAATGAAATCCCGGGAGCAACGCTCCAGATTAAGGATGAAAACGGTGATGTTGTAGAAGAATGGACATCGACTGACAAGCCGCATGAAATCAATGGCAAGCTAATTGCAGGTAAGGAATATACGCTCCATGAAGAGCATGCTCCGAATGGTTATGCATATTCCGAAGATGTGAAGTTTACCGTAGACAAGACCAACAAGGTAACCGAAGTTACCATGAAGGACGATGTCACAAAGGTATCCATCAGCAAGAAGACACTGACTGGTTCAGACGAACTGGCTGGTGCAGAACTGAAACTGTACGAAGTAACCGAAAACGAACAGGGCGAAACGGTAGAAACCGAAGTCGATGCTTGGACATCCGGCACAGAAGCTCACGTGATTAACGGCAAGCTGATTGCTGGCGGCAAGTATAAACTGGTAGAAATCACCGCTCCGGACGGCTATCAGGTTGCAGAAGCAGTGACATTCACCGTAAACAAGGACGGTACTCTGACAGAGGTAACCATGCATGACGCAGTCGAGGGCGAAATCGCCATCAGCAAGCAGTCCGTCAACAGCACAGAAGAACTCGAAGGTGCAAAACTCAAGATTACCGATGCAACTGGTAAGACCGTTGCAGAATGGGTATCAGAGAAAACACCGAAACTGGTTCAGCTCGATGCTGGCACTTACACTTTGACAGAAGAAACCGCTCCGGACGGCTATGTATTGGCAGAATCCATGACCTTTACCGTTGACAAGAACGGCAAGGTTACAGTAAAGAACGAAAACGGCGAAGATGTAGATGCTGGCGGCATTATCGTGATGAAAGATAATACCACCAAGGTATCCATCAGCAAGCAGGACATTACTGGCGACAAGGAAATTCCGGGAGCAAAGCTTCAGGTCAAGGATGAAACCGGTAAGGTCATCGAAGAATGGACTTCCACCGACAAGCCGCACGAAATCAACGAAAAGTTGGTTGCTGGCAAGACTTACACCCTCCACGAAGAAAATGCACCGGATGGCTATGCATATGCCGAAGATGTCGAATTCACTGTGGATGAAAAGGGTGAAGTTACAACTGTTGTCATGAAGGATGCGGCAACAGAAGTTTTCATCAGCAAGCAGGATATCACCGGAACGACAGAAGTAGAAGGGGCAACCCTCTCGATTCTGGACGAAAACGGCGAACAGGTTGCAAAGTGGATCTCCACGAAGAACGCTTATGTTCTGAAGGGTGTTCTGAACGCTGATACAACCTATACCCTGCACGAAGAAAACGCACCAGATGGTTATGCGTATGCAGAAGACATCACCTTTACCATTGACAAGACCGGCAAGGTTACTATCAACGGCGAGGATGTCAACGGTCAGGTTATCATGAAGGATGACGTGACAAAGGTAACCATCAGCAAGCAGTCTGTAACCGGCAGCGAAGAAGTTCCGGGTGCAACCCTCCAGATTCTGGATAAGGATGGCAAGGTTGTAGAAACATGGACTTCCGGCGATCAGCCGCACGAATTTACAGGCAAATTGATTGCAGGCGAAACCTACACGCTGCATGAAGAAAATGCACCGGAAGGCTACGCTTATGCAGAAGACATCACCTTTACAGTAGAAAAGAACGGCACGGTTACCGTAGATGGCAAGGATGTCAACGGTACAGTTGTCATGAAGGATGACGTTGCAAAGGTAACCATCAGCAAGCAGGATCTCACCAGTGGCGAAGAAGTTCCGGGTGCAACCCTCCAGATTCTGGATAAGGATGGAAAGGTTGTAGAAGAATGGACATCCACCGATCAGCCGCATACCGTACAGGAAAAGCTGACCGCAGGAGAAACTTACATTCTGAAGGAAACCAATGCACCGGATGGCTATGGCTATGCGGAAGAAATCTCCTTCACCGTAGAAAAGAGCGGTAAGATTACCGTAAACGGCGAAGATGTCAACGGTCAGGTTGTCATGAAGGACGATGTGACCAAGGTATCCATCAGCAAGAAGACCTTGACTGGTTCGGATGAACTGGAAGGGGCAGAACTGAAACTGTATGAAGTAACTGAAAATGCACTGGGCGAAACCACAGAAACCGAAGTGGATGCTTGGACATCCGGCACAGAAGCACATGTCATCAATGGCAAGCTGACTGCTGGCGGCAAGTATAAGCTGGTAGAAGTGACCGCTCCGGATGGCTATCAGGTTGCAGAAGCAGTAACATTCACTGTAAACAAGGACGGCAGTCTGACAGAAGTTGTAATGCGTGACGCAGCCGAAGGCGAAATTGCCATCAGCAAGCAGGCAATCAACGGCACGGACGAACTGGAAGGTGCAAGCCTCAAGATTACCGATGCAGCTGGCAAGACCGTTGCAGAATGGGTATCAGAGAAGACACCGAAACTGGTTCATCTGGATGCTGGCACTTACACTCTGACAGAAGAAACCGCTCCGAACGGTTATACCGTTGCAGAATCCATTACCTTTACCGTGGACGAAGCAGGCAAGGTTACTGTAAATGGCAACGATGCTGGCGGCGTGATTACGATGAAGGATGATACCACAAAGGTTTCCATCAGCAAGCAGGATTTGACTGGTTCTCAGGAAATCCCAGGTGCAACGCTCCAGATTCTGGATCAGAATGGCAGCGTGGTAGAAGAATGGGTATCTGGTACAGATGCACACTACATCGAAGCAAAACTGACCGCAGGCGAAACCTATACGCTGCATGAAGTTGGTGCACCGAATGGTTATGCATATGCAGAAGATGTTGTCTTTACCGTTGGTACAGACGGCAAGTTGCAGACGGTAACTATGCAGGATGACACCACAAAGGTATCCATCAGCAAGCAGGATCTGACCACTGGCGAAGAATTGCCAGGTGCACAGCTCTCCTTGTATGATGCAGATGGTCAGCTGGTTGAAAGCTGGGTATCCACCGATCAGCCGCATTATCTGGAAGGCGTTTTGACCGCTGGTGCAACCTACCGACTGGTAGAAATCACCGCTCCGGATGGCTATCTGACTGCGGAAGATGTGACCTTTACTGTCAGCGAAGATGGTTCTGTGGATGAAGTTGTGATGCAGGATGAAAAGACCCAGGCAGAAATCAGCAAGCAGGACATTAGCGGCAAGGAAATCGCTGGAGCACATCTGACGGTTACTTACACCGCAAAGGATGGCAAAACCTACACGCTGGATTCTTGGGTATCCGAAGAAGGCAAGTCGCATACGATTACGGGCTTGCAGGTTGGTACGGTTTATACTTTGCAGGAAAAACAGGCTCCGGATGGCTATGAACTGGCAGAATCCATTGACTTCCTGTTTGATGAAAACGGCGTTCTGAATCTGGTAACTTACCAGAAGGATGAGGCTGGAAACATCACCGAAACCGTATATACAGCAGTTGACCAGATTGTTATGGTAGACGTTGCTAAGACAACCACTACTACAACAACGACCACAACGACGATCACCGAAGCAACAACAACTACTACAACAAAACCGACAACCACCACCACAACGACCACCGAAGCAACCACTACTACAACAACAAAACCGACAACCACAACAACAACGACCACCGAAGCAACAACTACTACAACAACAAAACCGACAACCACCACCACAACGACAACCACCGAAGCAACAACTACTACAACAACAAAACCGACAACCACCACCACAACAACGACCACCGAAGCAACAACTACTACAACAACAAAACCGACAATCACCACAACAACAACGACCACCGAAGCAACAACTACTACAACAACAAAACCGACAACCACCACCACCACAACGACAACCACCGAAGCAACAACTACCACAACAACAAAACCGACTACAACGACAACCACAACCACAACCACCAAACCGACTACAACCACCACAACGACAACAACGACAACCACTACTACAACCACAACGACTACAACCACCACTACTACAGAAGAAATCACAACCACCGAGGAAGTAACCACCACAGAAGAAGTCACTACGACAGAAGAAGTGACTACAACTGAGGAAGTGACTACCACGGAAGAAGAAACGACCACCGAAGAAGTAACCACAGAAGAAACCACGACCGAAACCACCATTCCGGAACGGACGATTACCATTCATAAGATTGCTCCAGTTGCTGCATCTGCAACGCAGTCTGAAGATGGCATCTATACGATTCAGTATGACCCGCACGATATGGCTGGCGTAACCTTCGGCATCTATGATGCAGATGGAAATCTGGTAGAAACTGTGATTACAGACGAAAACGGCTATGCAGAAAGCAGCATCCTGAACGGCGATTATTACACTGTACAGGAAATGCAGACTGTCAGCGGCTATGTGATGAGCACAGAACCGTATGTCATCGACTTCACCACCAATGAAGGCGACACTGCAAACTTGGAAATCACAAACGATATCATTCGTTGCCAGATTCACCTCTCCAAGCAGTTGGAAGGCAATGCTGGTGATATTACCATGGTACAGTTTGGCTTGTATACCGCTCAGGACATTCCGCTCCTGGATGGTACAGTTGTTCCGAGTGACAGCTGCATCGGTATTGCCAATGCACAGGAAGACGGCACAATCTTGTTTGAAGATACGCTGCCGGCTGGTAACTATTATGTGAAGGAACTGGCAACCGCAGATGGCTATGTACTGTCGGATACCATTTATCCGGTAGAAATCATTTATCCGGAAGACCAGACCATTGCAGATATTACCTTTGAAGTCAACAACGGTGATCCGATTATCAACTATCAGACAACTACCACAACAACGACTACCGAAGAAGTTACTGAAACACAACCAGAAGAAACGACTGTTACAACCGTAACAGAAACAACAGCCTCTACTGGTACAAGTGATGTACACGGTGGTACAGATTCTAAAACAACAACTTCTACTACAACGACAACAACAACTACCACTACTACGACAACGACCACAATTACAACTACGAAGGATGATTCTTCTTCGACAACGAAGAAGAAAACGACATCTTCTTCTGGTTCTGGCAAGACCTCTTCCGGCGGCAGCAGCAGCGGCAGCACGAAGACGACACCGAAGACAGCAGATGATCGGATGCTTCCGATTGTCATCACTGGCAGTGCAGCATTCTTGTTTGCAGCAGCAAGCAAGCCGAAACGGAAGAAGAATCAGAAGGTGTAAACCGACTGACTGGAGGGATTTGGTAATCAAATCGCTCTGACCGACAACCGGGAAAATAGACAGCAGAAAGACCGTTGGCAGAAATGCCAGCGGTCTTTTGTTTTTCAGCGTGCTTTTTGGGGTTCTTGTGAAAAGGATATTGACGAACATGCTGAAACTATGGTACAATAGACAAAATACAAAAGAAAAGTTCCTCGATTTTGGGGCAATTGTAGGAGAATAGAAAGGATTATTTTATGAAATTTCCATATAAAGGTATTTTTACATTTTGTACAGCAGTCTGTTTGTTTGCAGGTTCCATGCCGATTTCTAAGGTGGCAGCATCTGCGAAAACGTCACCTCGAAAGACCGTGCAGGCGGACTGTGTTTCTGATTTTGCGGATGCCGATTCCGAGGATGGGTATTTGCCCTTACAGGGAGCAGCTGCATCCTTTGAAAACAGCGATGAGGAACAGCCGCTGTATGGCAGTGCAGCAGAAACGGATACTGTACCGGAATCCTATGATTTGCGGGAGCAGGGTATTATCACTTCTGTAAAAGATCAGGGTTCTGATGGTATGTGCTGGGCGTTTGCAACGCTGGGGGTAGCAGAAAGTCACCTGCTGAAATATTATGAAACCGATTTGGATAATATCAATGATATGGACTTGTCCGAAGAGCAAGTTGGCTATTTTCTCTATACGCCCGACCCGCAGCCACTCAGCCCAACTTATGGCGATGCCATTATTCAGGCAAAAAAGGGAGCATCCGGCGGAAACGCCCTGCATGCATCGTTTTTTCTCAGCACTGTTGGCGTTCAGGAAGAAGCCTATTTGCCCTATCAGGGCTGTTCTGGATTTCATTCGGAATATCAGCGGAAGCAGGCTGCTTATCGAATGACAGGTTCAGAAACCATGCTCAGCGTGCAAACAAAAAGCGAACGGGAAACGATTAAAAAACGCATGATGCAGAACGGCGGCATTTATGTTGCTTTTCATAGCAGTGGTGCAAATTATTATGACAACGGAACGACATATGCATATTATCAGAGCGATTCCAGTTATTATAATGCAAACCATGCGGTTTTACTGATTGGCTGGGACGATAACTATGCAAAGGAAAACTTTGACCCGAAGGAACAGCCAAAAAATAATGGTGCGTGGCTGGTAAAAAATAGCTGGGGCGATGGAAAATTAGATGATGGCTATTTCTGGATTTCTTATGAAGATACCAGTCTGGGCGAGTATGCAAGCTTTACCTTTGAGCCACGGGAAGACAGCGGAAACATCTATTATTATGACGGTGCAGGGTATAGCGTTGCGTATTCGTTTGATTCTGTGGCAAATGTTTTTCGGGCAGAAGAGGACGAAACGCTGTCCCGTGTGGGCTTTTATCAGACTAGTTATAATGGCAATAATCCAAAGTATCAGATTCAGGTTTATCGCCTGTCAGAAACAGCAACTGACCCGACCGATGGCGAACTGTTATTGGATACTACAGGGCATTCCGGCGGATTTGGTTATCAGGAAATTACCTTGCCGGAAACGGTTTCTTTGCAGAAGAATGAGCGATTTTCTGTGGTATTGTCGATGAAAATCAAGAAGAATCAAACCTGGCAAAATGGCTATCTGACCATTGAAGAAGATTTCGATGCTAATAATTATAGCATGCAGTTTTCTGCCCAGCCAGGACAGAGTTATATTTTGGATCAGGGTAGCACAGAATGGCTGGATGCCACACAGTTAACTGGGGAAAAGGGTGCGTTTCACAATGTGAATCTGCATGCAATCATGCTGCCGAAAGAACAAGAAATGGACACAGCACAGCTGCAAGCGATTGAAACTTGTGCGAAAGCAGCAAATGAAACCGATATTGCAGAAGTAGCAGCTACGATATTAGAATTGTCGAAAGAAGAAACGATCCCGCAGGGGTTGTTGAATCGTGTTACTGCTGCATTAATGGGGCTGTTGGAAGAACAAGGAACGATTACTTATCCAGATTATGCATACCCACATGCAAAATGGGGCGATATCAATGAAGATGGCGTGGTAGATGTGGAAGATGCGGTTCTGGTGCTGACCACTTATGCAAAGAAAGCCGCTGGACGGGAAAATTCTTTGCGGTATTGGCAGCTGATTCAAGGGGATGTGAACGGAACTTTGGATGATTTGACGGTAGAGGATGCTGTAGCGATTTTGACATATTACGCAAAGAATGCATCCGGACAGGAAGCAACATTTGCAGAACGTCAAAATTCTGTGCCATAAAAATATAACCAATGATGCAGCAACATCGCAAAATTGCACGCCGCAGGCGACTGCGGTCGAGCTGGCTCAGCTCGGCGGAGGGGGTGATTCCCCACAGTGTGGGGAAATGTCCCGAAGGGACAAAAGGGCAGGGCTTCCTCTAAATAGGGGGACAAGCTGTCCCCCTTAACGAACGTATTGATGAGATGATATTGTAATCTAAGAGAAGCAGGGAAATTGCTGTTCGCCATTCTAAAAACAAAAAAACTTCAAGCAAACTGCAATCTAAGAAAGATTCATAAGCAATTCGGACAACGCAACTCCGGCGAACAGCACAAAGGCAGACAGCGAAGCGATTCTGCCGAACCGTACGCAGATGGTTTCCCTAAGAGCACTGACCAACAATCACACGTCCTTACAAAAAATCATTTGCAAATACAGCCGAACTATGGTATAATAACAGTGTTATCCGTATAACCGTTTGAAAACCATAGAAAGGAAGTTTTAACCATGGGCTTTTTCACGAAAAAAACAGTGATTATCACCGGAGCAGGCAGAGCCGTTTTGAGTGATGGCAAGTGCGGTTCGATTGGCTATGGCATTGCAACCGCATTTGCAAAAGAGGGTGCAAACCTTGTCATTACCGGCAGAAACGTACAGAAGTTGACCGATGCAAAAGAAGAACTCGAACGTCTGTATGGCATTTCGGTATTGCCTGTACAAGCAGATGTGCACGCTGGAGCAGATAATGCAGCCGTTGTCAAGCAGGTTGTGGAACAGGCAGTTGCTGCATTCGGAGCAATTCATGTGCTGATTAACAATGCACAGGCTTCCGCCTCTGGTGTAACCTTGGCAGACCACACCACAGAACAATTCGATCTGGCAATGTATTCTGGTCTGTATGCAACCTTCCACTATATGCAGGCTTGCTATCCTTATCTGAAAGAAACACAGGGTTCTGTCATTAACTTTGCATCTGGAGCAGGACTGTTCGGAAACTATGGACAGTGTGCGTATGCTGCCGCAAAGGAAGGCATTCGTGGTTTGACCCGTGTTGCAGCGACAGAATGGGGACGGGATCATATCAATGTCAATATTGTTTGCCCGCTGGCATGGACAGCACAGCTGGAACAGTTCCAGAAAGCATATCCAGATGCATTTGAGAAAAATGTGAAGATGCCGCCGATGGGACATCTGGGCGATGCAGAACAGGAAATTGGCCGTGTTTGTGTACAGCTGGCATCACCGGATTTCAAGTATATGACTGGCGAAACCATTACGCTGGAGGGCGGATTGGGATTGCGTCCATAAGAAATTAGCAAAATTCATACGAAACACACAGGGGAATGCAACTGCGTTCCCCTATTTTTTGAAAAAAGAAGTGCGATAATTTGCAGAAAATTTGAGTGACTACTTTCTTTTTTGCAAGATAGACGTTTTTCTTCTTAAAAAAAGAAAAAAAGAGAAAAAATGCTTGACTTTTTTTCTAGACTGTGATATACTGTATAAGTCGCTTGAAGAAAACGACAAAGTTCATCAACGAGGTGTGGCTCAGTTTGGTAGAGCACTACGTTCGGGACGTAGGGGCCGCAGGTTCGAATCCTGTCACCTCGACCATATTTTTAAAAGCACGTTGGTTTTTATCAGCGTGCTTTTTCGTTTATAAACGGATTTTTGAAACAAGAAGGGGAATGAAAATCATGCTGGTGGAGAAAGATGTTTCTGAAAGAATCCTATCGCTGTATGATGCAGAAGATTTGGAACTTTGCGAGGCATATGCTGTAGATGCTCATTTAGGGGAGAATCTGCCGGAATTTGCAACCGTTTATCGGGCAGAACCAGAGCATTTCTGTTTCGTTATAAATCCCGATCGGATTGGTAGGAATTATTTCAAGCTTTATAACCATCGTTTTCCGGAGGAGGCAACGAAGATGGCGAGAATTTGCTTTTTCGATGCCAGCTATTGCAAAGAGGGGTCGCTTGGCAAAAAGACATTCTGGATTTTGAATCCGGAAGAGAAGCAGCAGTTGCTGCAAATCTTGCAGCGTCCTTGCGAAGCAGGGAATACCGTCTGGAAGAAGCTTATCGAAACATTTTGCTGGGAAGCAGACGAAGAGCGGATTCCACTCGATACACCCATACCAGATTATACAAAACTGGAAGGATAACCATGCCGCAGGCAAACTGCGGTCGAGCTGGCTCAGCTCGGCGGAGGGAGATTGTTAAGGGGGACAAGC
>OGRO01001144.1_pt1 | contig 23789 bp, 22 predicted proteins | sample 1553451 | NCBI WGS metagenome assembly OGRO01 (sample SAMEA2580021, study PRJEB22360) | human gut metagenome | reverse complement strand
TGGTTTTTAGCCAATTATCCGCAGGGTCTTCATAATCGCTTTTCTGTGCCGCAAATACCGACACTGGAAGTGTGCCTGCAACAAGTATAACTGCAAGCAGCATTGAAATAACCGATTTCATAGAAAAATGTTTGGTTTTCATAGAATAAAAATCTCCTTTTCAAAATATATTTTTACATTCAAATATGCGAAAAGCCGCCATAATTTACGGCGGCTCCCGGTAGCGTGGGTATGTAATTTTCATTTACTCTCTGCCTTTCTGTTTTTTCTTTTTGCGTTTTTTCTGCTGCGGCTGTTTGTGTTGTATAGCCTTTTCCTTTTCGGGAGCAGGCTTTTTCTTTTCTTCCAAATCAGCCTTTATGTCCTCAATCTTCTTTCTGACCGAGGGTTTAGTACCGTTGCCCGTTTTTGCCGTATCCTCGAATGAGATAGATTTGTTCCCGTGCGGATTTTCGTTTGTTCTCTCCGCACGGGACGGACGGTTTTTTGAGTTTTCGTCCTTTGCCTTATCCGGCGGAGCTTCCGCCTGTTCGGGAGCTTCCGGCTCAATATCGTGTTCCGTTGCGGAATATCCGAGCTTTTCCATAATGTAATTAAGTCGGGGTATATCGTCTTGAAATGCGATAACATCGCATAAGCCGTTATCGTTTGTCTTGTCTGCAACAGGACGGTACATTATTCCGTAATTTTTTGCTTCGGCATTGAATTTTTTGAGGTCGGCTTCTTTTATCTGCATAATACAAAGCTGTTTGCCCGTTTTAAGCATTTGCTTTAATTTTGCGACGCCCTCTGTCTTGCCGTCATCATTTGCAAGCGCCATAACGATTGCCGCAAGGTTTTTTACGCCGAGGGCGGTTAGCTTGACCGCCGATTCAGTCATTTGGATAGCTTCTTTTGCCATTAAATCAGCGACTTCGCCGCTTGTGTTCATTTTCTCTCAACTCCTTGTCTGCCTGTTTCTGCAAAGCGAGCGCCTGCCGTTTTTTCTCGGCAATTTTATACGAATCCTTAAATATTGCTTTGCACAGTCTGATTTCTTTTCGGAGTTCGTTAAGCTCCGTATTGATTTTTTCCGCTTGGTCTTTGACCTCATCACAATTTTCATCAGTCCTTTCTTCATATAATTTTTTACGCCGTGTAATTAAAATCTCAACTTCGGCTTCTTTGTCCTTTTGGTATTTCTGCAAATCTTCGCCCGTTTCGATATTATGCGTGAACAAAAATTTGAATTGCTTTTGATAGCGGTCAAATTTAATCAATTCATCACGCATAAAAAATGACACCCTTTGAGGTGTCTGCTTACGCTGAATTTTTTTGAATAAATAGAGGTAGTGGAAGTAGAGGGCAACAAAGCCTTTTAACTTTTTGCCCTTTACATCTTTAATGTTACCTCTGAATTTGTATTGTCTTTTCGGCATTTCGGACGGGGAAGCCGTGATAATTCCGTTTCGGGTTGCGATTATCCTTTCCAAAATCTCTGCTTCGCTGTAACCCTTGCCGAGATTATCAAGCCTCATCGGGCGTTTTGCGTTCGGTGCGATTATTGATGTATATTTGATGTTCGGACCTTTGCGGTGAATGACAAAACCACGCTTTTTTAGGTTCTGCCAAAACTGCTCCATTGTGTATGAGCATTTTATAATCTCATCAATATCACGGCGGATACTTCCACGAATGGTCGGTCTGCCTTCCTTTAACGCAAGCCATTCCGCATAGTGCATACCTCGCCGCTGTGGATTTTCAATTACCGAAAGACAGTTTTCAATACAAATAGCGTCCGATATTCCTCGAATATCTATGAAATAGTCCTTGAAATTATTTCGGTATTTGTAGCCGTCAGCATAGGATACGGAATTTATAATCAGATGATTATGCAAGTGCTTATGGTCAAGATGCGTTGCAACGACCACTTCGTATTTATCTGCAAACAAACGCTCCGCAAGTTCAAGTCCGCATTTGTGAGCAATCTCCGGCGTTGTTTCAAAATCCTTAAACGACTGCACCAAATGATACGCAAGCACGGCGTTTTTATGTCCTGCTTTTCCGAAAAACTCCTGTGTGTCTATCATATCGGCGTATGGGTTGTCTGTTGTGCAGTTATATGCTTTGACATAAAGGCAATTTTCGGTCTTGTCCTCATTTTTGATATATTTGATTACGCCCTCGACCGCATCAATGTCGGGTTTTATACTTGTCTTATCGGGATTTGCGATATAGTTAAGACTTGAATCGAGCCTTGATTTAACCGTCCATATTTTCGTAATTGCCATTATCGGACGCTCCTCACAAGCCGCATAATATCGTTTTGCATTTGCAGCACGGTTTCAATTTTATCCTCCGAAATATACTGCTGGGCATTTGCGATATGTGCTATCTGATTTATGTTATTTCCGATAGCGTTTATCTCACGAAGCAGTCTTACATATTCATCAGGCGGACGGGGGCGAATAACACTACCCATAATCAGCTTGCGGATATATGGCTCCATTTTTAAGGCACAAGCGGCGGCATTTGTTTTCAGCCTCTTGTGTTCCTGTTCGGTGAGCCGTACCGATATTTTGATTTTATCCATTGTTAAAATCACCTCATTTCTTTTAGCCGTGCGGCGGGGTATTAGGGGCATTGCCACTAACAAGCGGGCGTTTTGCCGTCAAAATGCCGTGCTTGCTAATACAAATGCTCCGCATTTGCCCCGTCCGATAGGCTTTCAAAGCTATACTTCCATAAATCGTATTCCTCCGGCGATATTTTATAGGCTTTCAATTCGGTTTGCTTGTTATGCCAACATTCAAGCATACTTTTTAATTCGGTATCACTTGGCTCAAAAAACATAAAAACACGGTTGTTATGTTTTCCGATATATAACGGAAATTTATCATCGAGCTTAAAAAGCGTGTGCATAATTTCTATGTTGCTTGTAAGCGACGGCGGTGAGAGAGCATATTTACTTATGCCGAGTGCGGATGCCAACCGCTTTTTTATTGCCGTTGTCGGAACGGCACGGTCGGCTTGATATTGCGAAATTCTTACATCTGCACCTTTTGTAAAGCCTGCGGCTTTTCCCAATTCAGTCAAGCTCATTTTCCGTATCTTTCGGCATTTGCGTATTACTTTGCCCACGGTCATTTTTATCATCTCCTTTGTTTGATATGAACATTTCAAATAAGTCCTCCGGCGTTATCATTCCGCCGAGCGTTGCCTCGTCATCCTCGCAGGGGACACCAACACGGTATAAGTGTAATTTTGCAACATCATTTTCGTTTTTGCCATAAGCTGCAATTTCGGTAAACACCTCGCTGTCCTCCGATAAATCTGTCTGCAAAATATCTGTGTTTGCCACAACATTGCACATAAGCTCTGCGGCTTCTTTGGCAGAGTTCGCAACTACGCAGAATTTGCGAATTTCCTTTGTTTCCACCATTACCGTGTACTGTTTTGTTTTCATTTTTGATTACCTCATCTTTCATAAATTTTTGTATCAAAAAAGCCTGCCATATGGGCAGACTGATTTGCGTGTATTACCGTTCCGGCTCGGATCGTTTTTTTTTTTGCCTTTTCGTGTTCTTTTACAAGGTCTTTTGAAAAGTCGTCAACCGTATCTCTGAGCATATCCATATATGAACAGTCATTTTTAAGCCATTCATCATAGCAAGCCGATAGTGGTCTTTCGAGTCTAAGCAACGCTTTAATCTGCTTGTCATCAAGAAAGTCGTCCTCAAAAAGCATTAGAATATCATCACGCATAACTTTCTCATACGCCGACTGTATAATTTTCTCCGGCGGTAAATGTTTTAGGTTTTCAATAAAATCATTCTGTTCATTACTCATTTTTTCGTAAAGTAAATCTTTAATTGTGTCTTTCTGTTCCATTAAATTCAACCTTTCTTTTTATTTATCTTGACATAGCGTATTCACGCTTTTGCTGCGGCACTTCCGCATCGGAAACATCGGTGTCGATAACATTATCGTCCTTTTTATCCATTTTGAGCAGCGCTTCGACAGCGGCAAGGCGTTTTGTTTTTTCCTGCAATTCCGCCTCCTGCGGAAACGCCCGTTTTGCTTCAACCTTTGCGGTTTCGTACTGCGTATTGGTGTTCGCAAGTTTTTCTTTTTCAAATTCAAGCCGTTTTTCAAAACCGTCCAAAGCATTGTCGATACGCTGAATATTACCGAACACATCTGTTCCGAGTTCAACCTTGTGCGACAAGCTCCCGACAAGGGTTACATAGAATGATTTTTGAAAACTGTCAAAGGAAAGTTCCATAGAAAAACCTCGGTAATCACCGATATTCACCGGCTCTTCCGAGGTCATTTTCTTGCAGCGTTCAATAAGAGCGTTACCCGCTTTTTCCTTTTCAAAATATCCAAACCCGTCAATCGTCATTGTGTTGAATTTATCCTCAGCCTTCGGATACTGCTTGACAGTTTCAATATCCTTTTCAAGCCCTTTTATTCTTGCTGCGATTTCTGCAATTTGTTTGGGGTAGAATTTCACAACCTTATCTTCGAGGTCGTAAATCTGCGACATAAAGGACGATTTTATCAGCTTCAGCTTGGATACCTCCATATCAAGCTCCATCTTTTCCTTAATGTGCGGATTACCTGTCGAGAGTGCCTTTATCTCCGCAAAGGACAGGGCGGTTGGGTCAATATCGTCCGCAACTCTGACGGGAGATTTTGAAGTAAATATCTGCGATATGAATTTCTGCTTTTGCTCCACCGTCTGCCACATATAAGTGTCAAAGGTTCCTTTGGTTACATAGCGGTAAATATGCACTTTCTCGTTTGTGTTGCCTTGTCTGATGATACGCCCTGCTCTCTGTTCGAGGTCTGCCGGACGCCACGGACAATCAAGGTCGTGCGATGCATAGAGCAGTTTTTGCACATTCGTTCCGGCACCCATTTTTGAGGTTGAGCCGAGAAGTACACGAACATCACCGCTTCGCACTTTCTTGAATAATTCATCTTTTTTAACCTCTGTGTTTGCGTCGTGAATAAAAGCAACCTCATTTTCGGGAATACCTTTTTGGAGCAGCTTTTCCCGTATGCTGTTATACACGGAAAATGTACCGTCATTCTTCGGTGTGGAAAGGTCGCAAAAGAGTAATTGCGTTGCTTTCTTATCTTTTGTTTCCTCCCATATATCATACACACGGTTTGCACATACCGATACCTTTGAGGTTTCATCATCGGGGAGCATAGGATTTATCATTCTTTGGTCGAGTGCCAATTTTCTGCCGTCGTTTGTTATTTTCAGCATATTGTCAACACTCGGATCGACTGTCCTTTTACGCACTTCCTCGGCTCGCTCTCCGAGGTCGGCAACCATATCCTTTTGAAATTGGGTCGGCTCTGCAACCTCATTGTGATATTCAACCTCCGGCACAGGCAGATTCAGCATATCCGCCGTCTGAATATCGGCAACCTCTTTGAACATTGCAATGAGTTCGGGCAGATTAAAGAATTTTGCAAACCTTGTTTTCATACGATAGCCGCTGCCTTCGGGTGCAAGCTCCATTGCCGATACGGTTTCACCAAAGGTAGACGCCCAGCTATCAAAGTGCTGTAATCCACGCTCTTGGAGCGATTTATACTGCAAATATCTCTGCATAGTATAAAGCTCAACCATTGAATTACTCACCGGAGTTCCCGTTGCGAATATGACACCCTTGCCGCCCGTAAGCTCGTCAAGATACTGTGTTTTCATAAACAGGTCGCTTGATTTTTGTGCTTCGGTTTGGGCGATGCCGCCGACATTTCGCATTTTTGTGTAAAGGAAAAGGTTTTTGTAATAATGTGCTTCGTCCACAAATACTCTGTCAACGCCGATTTCTTCAAAGGTAACAACATCGTCCTTGCGTTCTTGGTCATTGAGTTTTTTTATCTTTGCTTCAAGTCCTCGTTTGGTCTTTTCCATTTGCTTTACGGTGTAACGCTCCGCATTTTCGGTTTTTGCCTCGATTATTCCGTTAATAATCTCGTCAAGCTGATTTTGCAGTATGGTTTTCTGCCGTTCTGCCGACATTGGTATTTTCTCGAATTGTGAATGACCGATAATAACGGCATCATAATCGCCCGTTGCAATTCTGCCGCAGAATTTCTTGCGGTTTTTCATCTCAAAATCCTTTTTTGTTGCAACAAGAATATTTGCCGCCGGATATAACTGCAAAAATTCGCTTGCCCATTGCTCGGTCAAGTGGTTGGGTACTACAAACAGCGATTTATTGCAAAGTCCGAGCCGCCGTGATTCCATTGCTGCCGCAACCATAGTCCAAGTCTTGCCGGCGCCGACCACATGACCGAGTAAAGAATTGCCGCCGTACATAATTCGTGCAACAGCGTCCTTTTGGTGTTTCCGCAGAGCTATTTCGGGGTTTATCCCGTTGAAGGTTATATGGCTGCCGTCATACTCACGGGGACGGATAGAGTTAAACCGAACATTATAGATTTTACATAGGTCATCACGCCTGTCGGGGTCTTTCCATATCCAATCCTCAAAGGCTTGTTTGATTGACGCTTGCTTCTGCTGTGCAATGGTGGTTTCCTTGATATTTAGCTTTGCAACCTTATTACCGTTTTCGTCATAAATATAATCAAAGATACGCACATCACGCAGATTAAGCGAATCCTCAATAATTTTGTAAGCACTGATACGGCTTGTACCATAGGTGTTGGTAGCCTTAACGCCCTTATCGGCACTCTTGCCTTGAATATTCCACTCGCCCGTAAGATTTGAATATTTGACCTCGATTTTGCTTTGCGCATAATAATTCGGCGAAAGAAGCTCAAACACAAACTCCTCGATATACTTTTCGGGTATCCAAGTCGTGCCGAGCTTTACGGAAATTTCACCCGGCGTTAAGTCTTTCGGCTGTACCTTTTCAAGATATTCCGCATTGACACGGTATTCGGAGCTGTCTTTTGAAAACTGCTCCGCTTGACTTAATTTTTCACGAACATTGCCCGAAAGGTATTCATCTGCGGTCAGATATTTCGGCTCATATTCCGGCGATATTTCGTGTTCGGGGTTTAAGAATATAACGCCGTGCAAGTCTTCATACAGCTGCTGTTCGGTTTTGCCCGATAATTTTTCCATAAAGGCAATATCTATCTTTGCCTTTTCCGCAAGCGACACCGCCAATGCTTCATCAGCCGTATCAACCTTTGTTACCTCGTGCTTTGCACGGATAGTCCGTTTTGTAAACATATCCGCTTTGCGCTCAAGTTCGCCGTACTCGTCCAATACCTCTAATGAGCAGAGCAGAAAATAACTGCTGTCCTCCGAAAAAGCCAGAGAATTGCCACGGGAATTGATAAGTCCGTATTTCTTTGTGTAGTTATCATAAAGCGTGTTCAGCTTCGCCTGCTGTGCCTTAATTTCATCATCGGAATAGTTTTCCGTCTGATACTCGATTAAAGTCCTCACACAGTCCCGAAGCTCTATCATACCTTTAACACGGTTTTCAGCCGTTGCGTTCAGTTCTACCTTACGCATTATACTGTTTTCACGGAAATATATATTACCGTCAACAACCGTAAAACTGAAATTACGCACAGCTGGATCTGCCGGGATAGTTACCTCCTCATCATTTGAAATATCGTCAAATTCATATTCGGTAATCTGTGCGTGTATGTTCTGAATCGCTCCGTCAAGCTGTTCGGCAAGTGAAATATCCTCATTCGGCTCACAGGTAAGGGTCGGACCGAAAGGACCGCTGACTTCTTTGAGTTCGCCCATAACCATATCGGGGTTGTCAAGAAAATACTGATTTATTGGCTGTCCTGTTTCGTGTTGACCGACATTTACCCATTCCGGCATAATATCCGTCATACGCTCTCTTTTTTGCAAAAACAGAATATCTGCCGTAACCTCTGTTCCGGCGTTTTTCTTAAAGGTGTTGTTCGGCAAGCGAACAGCGCCGATTAAATCGGCTCTTTGAGCTATATATCGACGCACCTTTGAAGTACGCTTATCCATAGTGCCGGAGGAGGTGATAAAAGCGATAACGCCGCCCGGTCGCACCTTATCCAAAGTTTTCGCAAAAAAGTAATCGTGAATAAGGAAATTATGCTTGTTGTATTTTCTGTCAAGCAGCTTAAAATCACCGAAAGGCACATTGCCGATTGCCACATCAAAGAAGCTGTCGGGAAGCTCGGAGTTTTCATAGCCTTGTATTGTAACGGAATTTTTCTGATACAGCTGACGGGCAATTCTGCCCGTGATGCTGTCGATTTCCACGCCGTACATTTTGCTCTCGCTCATTTCCGGCGGCATAAGTCCCATAAAATTGCCGATACCGCACGACGGCTCCAAGATATTGCCCTGCGTAAAACCCATATTGGAAAGCGCCTTATACATAGCCTTTATAACCACGGGTGGAGTGAAATGTGCCGTAAGCGTTGACGCTCTTGCTTGCGAATATTCGTCGGGGGAAAGCGTTGTATATAGCTCCTTAAATTCCTCCGACCAATTCTCTTTTGTTTCATCAAAAGCATCAGCTAAACCGCCCCAGCCGACATACTGTGATAATATTTCCTGTTCTTCGGGAGTGGCAAGGCGATGTTCAAATTCAAGCTCGTGCAAAAGGTTTATTGCCGCAACATTTCGCTTAAATTTCTCTTTCGGTGTGCCGTAGCCGAGTTCATCATCGGTAATTTGGAAGTTATGCCTTTCCGACAACGGTATTTCGGGATATACAACCGTGTTTTGCACTCTCTGCGGCTTTGCTTTTTGAAATTCTGCCGTAAGCTGCGGTTTTGCCTGTTCCGCAATTATACTCTTGACAAAATCTATGCTCTCGCTTCGGAATATGGGAAAACCTGTGCTGTTTTGAAAGGTTATATCCTTTAACGATACCTTGTTAAAATCGGTGTTCACGCTGTCCACAACAAATTTGCGGTCGTCAATGGTAAGCTCCGTTCCGACAAGGCTTTCGGCGGTTTCCATTGGTTCTGATGTTTGCACTTCCGTTGGCGGTGTTTCTGTTTGCTTCGGCTCGTTTTCGGTCTGTTGTGCCTGTTCGGGTATAACCTTATCCGCTGACAAAAGCCGTTTATAGCTTCTATCCTCATCGGCAATGACAACATCATATCCGGCATAGAGCAGCTTGTTGACATATTCGTCCGTAATGTGTTTCGGAAAGCCGCACATCGGGTAGCGTGTTCCGTCAATTTCCTTTGAGATTACGGCTATATCAAGCACACTTGCCGCCTTTTGTGCGTCATCTCCGTAGACTTCATAAAAATCACCGAGGGGAATAACGGCAACGGTTTTTGAGCCGTTGTCCTCCTTGTGAAGCTCGGCAAGGTATTCCGAAAGCGGTTGTTCCTGCGGTTGAGTGTTGATTGCCGTTTCAATTTGTTGCTCCGTTACATATACAAGCTCATCAAAATTGAGGTTTTGTAAGAATTTTTCCGTTATATTTGATAAATTGTAATAGTATTCCGTATCAACCAAAACATTATCAATATATTTTTCAACGGTAAAATTCTCAAGATTTACATCAACCTGTATAGGAAGCTCATCATCGGTAACAGTCGTATATGCTATGCCTATTTTTGAAAGGTTTGAAAAATCTGCCGGAGAGCCATATTCTTCAAGGCAAAATTCATTGATAAGATTTTTTGCGGTTTCAAACTGTTTTTCCCTTCGTTCCTTAGTTATGGCTTTATATAACGCCATATCATTATCAGTCAGATTATAGTTTTCACTGTAATCAAGACTTAATTCAACCTTGTCAACAAGTTCCTGTCTTTCGTCCTCGCTCATTTCGGCAAGCTGTTCTTCCGGTGTTTCCTCTCTAACCTCCTCAATTCTGTCGATATGCGGAAACAGGTTATATTCGCCGTTTGCATATTGTTCGAGGTCTTGTACCGCTGCTTGCCTTAAAGGATAACTTCTTAAATCAGCCGATGTTTCCGCAAGCAGATTTTTTAAGTCCGTAAGCATTGTCTGCGTTTGGACTTTATTGTTCAGCTTTTGCATTAAAATGTCTTTTGTTTTATAATAATCCGCATCAGACGGGTACGGCATAATTGTATTTTCGTCGGTATCATACATATAGGCTTGACGGATTTTGAGAATAAGCTCCTCTTTTTCATAATTCGGAATGTTTTTGATTTCAGACTCATTCAGATAGTTTCGGCTTTTTATGAGCCTGTCAATATGCTTTTCGGCTTCACTCCACGAAATCTGTATTTTTGCATACGGTTTTGTCAAGTCCTCGTGACTGAAGGTTATCCCTTTGGCATCGTGATTTTCGTTGTATAACCCGGTATAGCTGCCGCCCCAGCCGTATTCGTTTTTAAGAAAAGTTATTCTTTCTTTTTTATCTGTATGTGTATCAAAGAAAGTATATATTCGGTATTTTCCTTCCGAAACACCGCTTCCTCGCTTAAACATATTGTCAATTTCATCTCTTGAAATAAAACGCTCCGGCGGGCTATATGTAAGCTCTTGTGCAGTAAAGGTTTTTCTTGTGATATACAACTCCGCAACAACATTGTTTGTTTTGTGTGGGTTATACCATTCATATCGGGTAATATCCAAGTTTTCATCATACAAATCCGACAGCTTTTGCGTAACCGACTTTATCTCGTCCAAGCCTGCGGAAGTTTTCAAGTGTTCGGCTATTTTATCTGTTTCTTCAGGGTATCCTCCGACAAATGAAAACACATCAGCCGTAAAATATTCTTTTAATTCGGGATAATCTTCCGTATTCAAATTACGACGCATTTCCCATACAGCGTCTGCAATCTTTTTACGCTCATATTTATCCATTTGCAAAAGCGTATCTTTGGGTGCAAATCTTCCCAAGTCCAAAAGCTCGTCAATGCGTTTTGCGGCATTCTCCCAAGAAATGAGCTGGGCGGTATTTATATTTGCCGTATCGCCGTATGAAATGCGTATGCCCTCATTATTCCACCAAGCCGATACCTTCCGTCCGTCAAAGATAAAACCTTTACCGTCCGTCTTATACAGACTTTTCAAAAATTCAGCCTTATTTTCAAGTGATTTATCCTTTGAAAACTCGATACAGATTTCAATTACGCTGTCTTTATCGTTTGTTCCGTCGCATAAAACCTCGTCAATTACTTGCTGCGGCATAGAAAAAGCAGCACCGAAAATTTCGTGTGCTGCTCGCTGTACGGTTTCTCTCTGTTGTTCTTCTGTCGGAATGAGGTCGAACAGACTTAACTGTAAACTACCTCCGGCAGTACGACTTCTTCCGCTGAATGTAAAAGGTTGTTCATCAGTCCTGTCCACATCATCGGGTCTTTCGCTTTCAGTTCCTCGTTCACGCCCTCTGTCTTTGCCAATTCCCGGACTATCTTCTGTATCTGCTCGGTCGCTGATGTTTGTACTTCCAGCAGATGTTCCGTTATCTTGCCTGTTATCATCAAGCTCGTGTATAGGCTCGGTCTGTGATTTTTGAGAAATTTCCTCCGCATCTGTCCGTATTTGCCTATCTGTGCTTCGGTCTGCGGTGCTGTAAAGTTCGGGATTCTGTACCCGTTCACTTCCGTGTATGTTATCTCTGTCATAATTATCCGTCCTTTCATTATTTATTGTCTGTGCGTCTTTTTCTTTGATTTTATTATACACCGCATTTTCTTTTTCCGCAAAATTTTTTCGGGCGTTTATTTCTTCACGGACTTCCGCACGGATAGTTTCAGATATATTCCGCAGCGCTTCCTCCGATATGCTTGATACCGCATTACCCAAAACCGACAGTGCCGGAATAGTGTTGAAGTTCATAATATGCGGAAAGTCCTCACGCTCAAACACTTCATCAGCGTTGATTCCGAGCCTTTGCAATACCGTATATGCAATACTGGTTTCTGTCGTTTGCTGAAATTCAACATCAATATTTAATTCGTCCAAGCCGTCCAAAAAGCTGTTTTCTTTTGCATATTTGAGTTCTGAAAGGTAGTCGGCTTTGCTATCCTCGACTGCATTTTGTGCTGCACTGATAACAGCGTCCGTAATACTGTTTTTGGATTTCAGTTCACCGAAAGAATTTTCAAGCGTTTCAATGATAGCTTCGTCAAACCGACTGTTGTATTGCCATAACCGCACTCTTGTATTATCAAGGCTGTGCGTGTCGGAAATATCGAAAACATAGTCAAGATATTGTCCTCTGTCGCCCTCACGGAGCAGGGCAATACCTTTTGCACCACGGTTTATCCAAGACTTTAAGCGTTTATTCCAAATATCAATGCTTGCACACGCCGTTGCGTCCGGGCGTTGAGCATAGATGAATAGCTGGTCTTGAAAGGAGTATTTATATTGCCACGCCGCACTTTTCAAAAATGCCGTCCATTTCTCATAGTCGGATAGGCTTTTGCCGACTTCATTTGATAAAGCACAGATGTTTTGCAGCTTGCTCGCCATTTGATTTCACCTCCAATTTGTCAGTATGCAAGACCTTTATAGTCGCATACCTCTTTATAATTCAGTTTGTCAAACAAGTAGTTGTATATTTTCGGGTGTGTTATTTTAAGCTGTTGCAGTCTGTTTGGCTCTCCGTCGTTTTGGCAACCAAACAAACAGCCTGTGCAGCCTGTTCTCTGACACCCCGTAAACCGCAATACTCCGTTTTCCTCTGCAATATCACCGTATATTGAGCAGTACGGGATTTTTGTTATTTGTAAATATCGCATAATATCCTGTGAAGTCCAAAAGGAAAGCGGTGTCGATTTCGGTGTTGCGGAATTAAAAGCATTACAACCGTTTTTACGCCATACATATTCACGCAGTTTGCTTTCCTCCGCAAGTGTTCCGACTATATTCACACAGCCCGTATCTTTCAGATATTTTTTTACGGGTGCTTTCTTCAAGTGATAACAACAAGTATCGCTTATCTTAAACGGTGCGTCGATTAAATGCTGCCATTGTTTAGGAATATAGTATCTTGCCTTTTGCGGCAACACACCCGTTTGCAGAAAAGTATCCGCCGTTTTATGTGATAAGCCGAGCATACATTTCCAAAACGCAAACGGGACGGTTGAAAAGTTTTCTCTTATCCATTCCGCAGGTTTTAAGTGCAAGCCTTGTTTATATGCTTCATAGCAGCCGTCGTATGACTTCATACGGTGTATATAATTTGATACCTCTTTTGAAATAACGGGATAGCCGTACTTTTCTATAACATTAGTGTAATTCATTTTTGGTGTGATTATATCCACATTATCAAAGCCTTTGACAAACCTAACAATTTCGGGATATTCCACTGTTGTGTTTACAAATACAGCTCCGATTTCGGGATATATTCGCCTTGCAAGGTCTAAAAGTACAAGGCTATCTACGCCGCCGGAAAACGACACCTTAACTTTTCCGTTAAAATGCTTGTACCATTCCATTATGCGAAGCTGTGTAACCCGTACTTTTCTTTCAAGCGACCAGCTCTGCATAATCTGTAAATCTTTATATGTATATATGATAAACACCTCCGTCCGTAAATTATTTGCTATTAGCCGTTATCTTTTTCGATAGGCACATATTTTGTGCAAGTCTGCCCGTTATGAAATGCCATACGCATCGGCAACTTTACCGTTTTTGTCATAACTGTAAATGCTTTTGCCGACCGCAGAGGTTTCCGCTGCCTTTACCGAAAGCGGTATTTCTGTTTTGAAAACCTTTATATTGCCCCCATAAGTCTTTCGTATAAGCTGTGATATATCCTTTGCAAGATTTGTGCGACCGTCAACCATAGTCAGCAGTATTCCGTTGATTTTAAGTGTCGGGTTAAGCTGCCGTTTAACCTTTGCAACCGTACCGAGCAACTGTTCAAGACCTTTCGCCGGCAGAAAATGCGACTGCACGGGAATGATTACCTCATTTGCCGCCGTGAGTGCGTTTATTGTCAGCATACCAAGCGACGGAGTGCAGTCTATCAGCACATAATCGTAATTAGAAGTTTTATTACATCTTCTTTTGTAACTATATACTTACCCGCATATTTTACTGTAAATATATTTTCTTTTTCAAGAATATTCATAATAGTCTTTTGGCTATATCCGCTAAGTCGGCATATATCTTTTAACATCAATATATCCGGCTCGGTTTGAAGTTGTTCTGCGTAATACTGTTGAAGCAATAACTTTTCATCGGCTGATACTACAAAATTTTTCATATAAGATGCTTTGAATTTTTTATCTCCTCTGTTGAAATTAGGTATCTGCCGCCTAACTTTGTTACAGGCAAAGTTCCTTTTGCTATATGATTGCGTACCGTTGCACGGTTCACATCTACAACCTCAGCAAACTTACACAATCCTATAAACTGCTTCCCATATAAAAAATCAATATACGAATTTGCTGCTTCGTTTGTTATATAATACACATTACCGTAAATTTTTTTTGCTTTCAATATTCCCTTGCGTATATCGCTCACAGCTTTCTTATAGGCTCATCTCTCATACTCGATATTTCGTTTTCTTGTGTGCCGTTTTAATGCAGTATCAACACTCTTTTGAATACTCTCGGCAATTTTCAGCTCGTCACGCTTTTTATACATTTCGGAATACAGCTTGTTTTTCTGCTCCGTCAGCGTTGCAATATCCGATTTCCATTTGCCGACTTCAAGCGTACTGCCGTTTACATTTTCTTTGAGATATTTTTCAGCGGCTTCATACAAGGCGATTTCAGTATAGTTCTTTATTCGGAATATATCGGCTTTGTTGCCCGACAGGGAATGATACTGCTTGTATAAATCTCTGTGCCTGCGGTAAATTTCCGCTTGCTTTACAAGCTCGGCAAGACTCTTTAATCTGCCCTCGACCTCTTTAAGCGTGATACGGATATTGTCATATTCATCATGGACAGAATTAACCGTTTCATCAAGCTGCGGAATTGTGAAAATCTTATTGTCCTGCAAATATTGTATTTGTTCCGCCAGCTTTTTCGGGTTGTAAATTCGGTACTGCATATTTATCTTTTGCGGCTTTGACAGCTCCTGCAAAATCTCAATGAGGTTTTGTTCCGGCGGCTGTTTCTCTTTGTGTTTGAAAATATCTGCAAGCCAATTTTTAAGGCTTGCGATTTTCGTCTTAATCTCTGCAAGTATTCTGTTGTGTGCCTTGATTTCACGGTTTATATTTCCTCGCTCGGTGGTAATGCCTTTACGCTCCATTTGAGAAGCCGCAACACCTAAATGAACGGTCGGTATCTGCTCCGTGCCTTGCCGCTCAAAAGAACGGTGGTCTATGCGGTCGGCAATGGAATTTTGCTCTAAATACTTGTTTGCAAGCTCCGCCCATTTTGACCGCCATATGGGGAAATGAGAGTTGCCCCATAATGAAAACAAATGCGGAAACGCTGATTTGTTTTCATTTGCTCTCGGCAGAGCGCACACACCTGTTAAGGTGTATAAGTGCGCCCTTGTTAAAACAAGGGATTTCCCTCACTCGCCGTATGCTCACGAAAATTCTTGATTTTTCCCTTTGCAAATTCGCTTGAAAAAATCTCGATTAAAAGAGTTTGCAACTGCTCGTTTGAAAAGTTCTCCACATTGTTGATTACACTTTCCAAAATCGCACCTCGCTCAATTAACCGCTTTGTCCGTTTCTTTCGCTTTTCCACACTCTCCTTTGCAAGCAATGTTTTCTTTTTGTTCTACAACTGCTTAATTTGCTCATTGATTTTGCCGATTTGGTCGTTTAGGTTTGTCATAAAATTCACCCCCTTTCTGCGTTTTGGGTATGAAAAAAGGACAGCCGATTTTTTTCGGTTGTCCTTTTAATGATATATGTTATGTTTTAGTTTTATTTTTCTGCCGACAGGATTTTTGTGATGATTACCTGCTGTTCTTTTTCGTTCCATTCAACGCTTGCACCGAGATGTTCGGAAATGAAACGGATAGGTGTGTAGGTGCGGTCATTTTCCACAAATGTCGGAGAATCAAGTTTGACATTCTCGCCGTTTACAACGGCATACTCTGCACCTATGGTAATAAGGATAGTTACATCTTCATTAGTTTTAAGATTTTTACCCGTAATTGTTACAAGTTGTTTATCACCGTCCCATTCAACGACAGCTCCCAAGCTTTCAGCAACAAACCGTGCAGGAAGCATTGTTCGATCATTTATAATTTTCGGTGCAACATCATTTGTCCTTATTTTTCCGAAAACAGAGGCATCTTTTTTGCCGATAGTAAGAATTATTTGATTTTTAGAGTTATCTGTTTTCTTTTCCGCCCAAGCCGCATAAAGCGTCATGCTCTTTGTTACCTTTGCAGAAAAATCATACTTTGTTTTAAGTTCTTTATCAGTATACCAACCCGCAAAGTCAAAACCATCTTTGGTCGGTGTTGTAGGCTCTGTCAAAGTGCCGTTTCTTTTAACTCTTTCGCTTGATATTTTATTTCCGCCGTTTGTGTCAAACGAAACCGTATAGCGAGTTGTTCCGCCGCCTCCGCCGGAGGAACGCTTATTCCACTTTGCATAAAGAGTTATTTCAGATGTATATCCGTCTGCTGCAAGTGTTTCAATTTTTGTAGCGAATGTATCTTCCAAATACCAACCTGCAAAATTATATCCCGATTTGGTCGGATTGACAAGTATTGTTTCCGTGCCGTATGTATGTGTCGCAGGGGAATTTGCACCAAGAGTACCTCCGTCAAGTTCATAGTTGATGATATATTCTGCCGCTTTTGTTACTATATCATTATCTTGTTTGCCCAATGCAAGTTCAATTTGTGAAATCAAAAACTTATCCGCTGTTAAAGAAGTATTTTCATTTGCTGATGTGAAAAGTGTTTGTCCCACCGTAAAAGGTGTTCCAAATTCCAATTTAATAGGATTGTTTTCGCTAATTGTAATATCTCCATTAATGTTTATCGGAATAATATTATTTGCTTCATCAGCCAAAAATTCGATAGCATTATCCGTATTATCCGCAGTCAGCGTTTGCATAGGCTGAAAAGTCTTAATTTTACTGTTATTTTTAAGTGATACCTTTCCCAAACTTCCTTGCATAGCACTCGTTATACTTGAATTATCAAGTGTAATGACAGGAATACCTTCTTGTTGGTCATTCAATATATCCACTTCTGCATTTTTCGTGTTTATAACATCTATTGCAAACGGCTCATATTTGAGATACAGCCCATTGATAATAAATGCTCCGATACAACTGTTTTCAGCGGTAATGATATTGTCAAATATATATTTGCTGCCAGCATATTCCGAAGCTGCAAACACATTGTTGATAAACTTTATGCCCGAAAACTTAATGGAAGCCTCTTTATTTGCCGAATAAAACAGACTGTAATATTCTTCCGTACCGCCTGTAAAAGAAGCCTGATAGGTATTTTCACCATCAGTGTTTGTAAAAGTAACATTTTTGGTAATGTATGCAGGTGAATCAGTCGACATTACAACATCACCACATACAACTATTGTTCCGCCGTCGGCTATAAGTCGCATTGCAGTGCTAATAGAAGCAACTGCTTTGTCTGCTGAAACACCTAAATTCCTATCGCTGCCTTTTATACTGTCGAGATAAATCGTATCAATATAGGGCACTGTGTCTGTTTCGGTTTCGATATCGTTCGTTCCGTCGTGTATTACTGTTACTTTATTGTCCTTAACTGCCACATAATCATATGGGTAGCTCGAAATAGGATTACTCATAATGCCAACACCGTTAAATTTTGCTCCTATTTTCTTTCCGACGTCCTTAAAGATAACGGTATATGTATTATTATAAATGTTTGCATCTTCCCAATTTGCTCCATTCCAAGTAATAAGATTTTCAGGAAGCTCTCTTGAATCTCCAAAACCGTCAATTTGGGCAGAAAGAGTTTCACCAACCTTTGCATTTCCGTTTATGGCTATAACTCTGATAGCCTTATTTGAAATGGTTTCATCAGTCGGTGTTGTCCGGCAAAGATTATATGCCACATAACCATTTGTAACTTTTCCGCTATCTACGCCAAATTTAATATAGACATACAAATTAGGTTGCCCAATATTCATTGTACCGCAGTCAAGTGTTCCATCGTTCTTAAATTCACCCTGAAACAATATACCGCCAACGGGATTTAATTTCTTGCTGATTTTAGCAGAAGCTCCGCTTTCCAATGTGAAGCTTCCGTTCATTATGAGATAGCGTTTTGCTTTACTATCATTCGAAGGCTTACTCTCAAAAATAACATTAGCGCCGTCCTCAACTTTGATATTCGCATTACAAACACGGCTTATCCCGTTTTCTCCCTCATCAAAATTCAATGTGAGTGTTGCACCGCTTTTTACATTGATGTCAATACTCTTTTCTATCGACGCATCAACAGATACATGGCCTGTAATATTCATTTCAGTAGTTTCTGTGTTTTTCAAGGCTGAAAGAAAATCAGCTTCGTTTTTAATGTTAGTGCTTTCGGCAAATGCAACTTGTGTCAAAAGTGAAACAAGCATCGCAAAAGACAAGAGAAAGCAGAGCAAATTATTTGTTTTTTTCATAGTGTAAATATCCTCCTAAAACATATATTTGTTTCGCAATAAACTTTTTACTTGCCGAACTGCGATTATCGGCTTTTGTACTTTCATAGGCAACACTCCTTGAATAGATTTAAGTTGAAGTATTGTGCAAAACTCTGTTTTTCAAAAAGAAACACAAAAAGGCACACCTTATTTACTCTTTTGAGAGATGTAAAGTGTACCTTTAATATTTCTATTATATTTTTGAAAAATGACAGACTTATACTGTATGTATGTACGTACCGATTTTACGCCAAACAACATAGTCTGTCAAGTCCTTTCTGCAAAAAATTATACAATTTTATTATAACATAAATTTCTTGTATAGTCAACGCTTTTACAGCGTTTTCAGCGTTTTGCACTATAATTTTTGCCGATTGAAATAGAGCCGATTTCGGTAAATCGCATTTTTTCATTTTCATCTCTTGACGCGCAAAAATCACACTTTTAATATAAACACATTACCCGTATCAAAACAAGATTTTCAACTTCTCGCACCCAAGTCTTGACTTGATGTTTTTACCCAAAACCACCGTTATATGTTCTCTTTATGTCTACTGTCTATGTTGGAAATTATGTTGTTCTCTATTGCGTAATTTCTTGCCTTTACTCTGCGTTCCTCGGAATACGGGGAAGTGAATCGTATTGACAGACGTTTTTTATCAACCTCATAAGATACCGCACCGCAGGGGTATATATGATAAACACCTCCGTCCGTAAATTATTTGCTATTAGCCGTTATTTTTTTGGATAGGCACATATTTTGTGCAAGTCTGTCCATTATAAAATTCCATATATGGACACATAGGTTCGTGCGGGTCGAGTTTCAATGCGTCCGCACCGGTTTTACAGTTCGGGCATAATTGTTTTTTTTTGTCATTCATTTTTTATTGCTCCTTTTAATTTTTGCATAGAAAAAGAGCATTGAAATTTGTGGTTTCAATGCTCTGATATGATTTTATTTAATTTTTAGCTTTCTTCGGTTTCCTCCAAGTATTTCACAAGCTCGCCCGGAGATAATACCTTTACTTTAGATTTTTTATAGTCCTTTTCGTTCCTTGTTACAATTAGATCCACCTCGCACCTTTCGGCTGTTTCGCACATAACGGCATCTTCATAATCGGTAATTTCAGAGGACAATGCTTTTCTGCAATCAATGGCTGCCGTGTCGAGAATATCAAAAAGTCCGAGTAATGTTTTCAAAATCTTTCGTGTGCTTTCATCACTATGAGTTGCACGGCGGGTGATATAATAAATATCAGTTATTGATTTTGCGGAAATATACCCGTCAATTTGTTTATTTGCGACCGCATAAAATATTGTTTTTGCATTATCCGAAAAAGGCTTACGGTCTTGAAGTGCATCTACGATAACACAGGTATCAACCAAAACTCTCATATAGTATCAATCCTCTCGTTTTTAGCTTCTTCAAGTGTAATATCCTGCGGAAGAACACCAAAAAGAGATTTTGCCATATTCACTCTGTCTTGGTTGGGGTTTGACAGCTTCGCTACAACTTTTCCGTTTTTTGTGATAAAAACATCTTCCGTCGCAGCCATCAGCAAATAACGACCAAGATTTTGCTTTAATTCGGTAGCTGTAATTGACATAGTTAAAACTCCTTTCGCCTTTATTACACTATTATTATACACAAATCGCACGAAAAAGTCAACCTTTTCGTGCGATTTTAATTGTAAATTTATTTTTTATCTGCACATCTGCATCGGCTCTCGAAGCCGCTTTGCCATTTCAATGCCCTCGGCTGCTGTTGTGATTTCGCCGTTTTCTATCATTTCGAGCAGTTCCGCACGGTGTTTTGCATTTAAGCAATACACGCTCCGGCACAGCCTTTGAACAGTTCCGAGAGTGTCACGCTCGGTATTGATAAGCGTTTTCACGATTTCGCCGACTTCATCATTTGCGTTAAGCTGAATTTGAAGTGTACGGCGGTTATCGAGGTATATCATACTCGGCACTATCAGTATACCGATGTTCTGCAAGCTGTTACGGAGTTCATTTTCTCTGCAAGTCATATCTACGAGCAGATTATTGGTTATAAAGTTTATATTTGCTGTCATCATAAAAATCACGCTCCTTTTTCTGTACTTTTATTATACTGTAATTTATATCACCTTGCAAAAAATTATCGCTCCGGCTCTTTATCAGTTTTTGATTTTTCGGGAGCAGCATATTTTTTGAGTGCGTTCATTGTTTTTAGAGAACAACCCTCAAAATCCGCCTTGCTTTCGATAAAGTCCTTTGCTGTTTCCATAAAAGTTTCGGTGCCGACATCATACAAAGCTCCTTTTGACATTCCCTCAATGTGAGAGAAAAAGTCCTGCGGTTTCTTATACATTTTTGACGCATCCAAAATATCCTCGTTATATATGGTTAGTTCAACGAGTTGTCCGCCGGAGTTTGCGTCGGGGTTATAATACATTTCCGTAACTCCGTTTGTGGTTTTGTAAAACTTGTCCTTGTTGATAGCATCATAATTCTGCTTGACAAAATTCAAGTCAATCATTGTCTGTTTGTCGTATTCCGGCATACCTTTTGGGCGGTATGTACTTCCGCCACGCTCCATAAGCTCGGCAAATTCACAAATATGAAAAATATCGTAACCGATTTTGGTATGATAATCGTCAATATATGTGCATTTCCTGTCTGACATAGATCCGTCCGAAAAATTAACCGTAATGCTTTCACCGTCTTTAATACGAAAAAGCTCGTTGTAACGGCTATCTATGAAGCGTATTTCTTTCTGTTTCATCAGCGTTCAACCTCCCTGTGTGATTTTTTCTTAACATTTTCGTTATCCAATATATCTGTGAGCCAAGCAGGATAGCAGTCCTCTTTTAATATTCCGATAACCGATGATCGTCTGTATTTTAATTCATCACCCGTAAACATTTCCTTGCAGAATACAGATGTTCCAAATCCGTCTGCTCTTGCACCGTTGCCGCCTGTGCATCGCATAATCTGATAATGTTCGTTTCGGTATTCGGGAGATAATGTTTCCGGCTTGATTACAATAAGTTTTCCCGTCAATTTTTCACTGCCTATCGGTGTGCAGTCATCTTCATTCAGAATATTCATACACATATCGCATCTGCCGACTTGCAGCCTTTTAATTTCATCAGAAAGCCTTTGTGCAAATACCGCCGCAACCGATACATAATCACAGGAATAAACCACATCGACATATCTTTCAAAAATTTCATTTGACTCAAAATTTGCCGTTATGTAGAAGTTACCGTCTGCGGCGTTCATATTCTCACCAAGCACCAATTCTTTTTCGCCGATTTTCATAGACTGTATAACCGTATAATCTCCGGCTTCTCTTTTCTGTTCCATTTTATTTTAGTCCTTTCAAATATTTTTTATGTTTGTAAAATCGCCCTCTATATCTTTAAGGCGTATCGTACTGACAATTCTGTATCCGTGTTTATTTGCAAGAGCCTTTAATTCAGCTATGAGATTTCGCCGTTCCTCACGCCGCACGGCTTTCATTGCTTCATAGGCGGTAATGTCAGCACAACCACTGCTGTTAAGTCTGTCGTTTATCTTTTCGCACAATCACTTCACCTCACCGTTCATTAGTTTTAGGCGGATTCTTCATAACCTCAATAGACTTGATCTCATCAAGTGCCCGTCTGCAAAAGTCCTTTTGAGCCGCAAGCAAATTTGTAAAATAATGTCCCCAAAAATAATCGTCTTTACCTTTGCATTTCCAAGTTACAAAGCTATTCGGATTCTTTTCGTGAACACCGAGCACAAATTCGGCACCGCCGACAGTTATTTGATTTACAATAATAAAGCCTTGATTTGTTCGCCATTCCATAGTTCATCACTCCGTTTCGTTTTTGTCAGCTTGCCCGGCAGAGATAAAGCAACACATAAATACAACGCTTAACGCTCCACCCGTTAAAGCTCCCAAAAGAAATATAAGTGTAAGTTTTAACACATTTATCGCTCCATTTCATTTTCCCGTTGTCTACGCCATTTATCAAGCAGTTTCAAAATAATTTCCTCCATTTTTGCTTTTGAATAGCTTTTCGGAAAGTATTTTTTTAATTTTTTCTCGCCAAGCGTAATTTTAACCGTTTCGGGTTTCTGTTCCATCATAATGCTTTCAATTACGGTATCGCTCAATTTGCCCTCCTGATGAAATTGACGCATCTTTCGAGCCTGTGCGATAGAAGGAGAGGTTTCTTCTTTTTCAATGGACTGCATAACTGCCGCTTGCTCTTTTGAGCCGAGATAAGATATTTCAACGGCAGCGTTCATTGCAATTTGGTTATTATCCACCATATCCAAAATAGGATCTATGAGATTTGTTAAGCGTATGTATCGCTGAATTTGATTTCGACTTTCACCGACTTGTTCAGCCAATATATCCTTTGATTTTAACTTGTGCCCAATTTGGGCACAAGTTGTATCAAGTGCCTTTCCTTGATGTTTCATAGCTTCTAACTTCATTTGATAAGCAAACGCTTTCTCGCTCGGCAAGATATGTTCTCGTTGCAGATTACTGTCTACAAGCAAAATTGTAGCAGTATCATTATCAAGATTTTTTACTACAACGGGAATATCGGTTATTCCGGCAAGCTCACACGCTTTCACTCTGCGATGTCCCGAAAGTATCTCATAACCGCCGTCTTTGTGCGGTCTTGCGATTACGGGTGTGAGTACGCCGCATTGCTTGATACTGTCTACAAGTGCGTCCATATCTTCGTCAAGTTTCACCTTAAACGGCTGCTCCGTAAACGGTTTTAATTCGGATATGGGAACAGGCTTTATTTCTTCGGTGTTCCGCTGTTCCTCGCTCTGAAAAATACTATCGTATGATTTCAGACTTATGTTTAGTCCGTTGCTCATTATCCATAACCTCCTTCGTTAGATTTCTGTACGCATCGGCAACTCTGCCGTTTTTGTCGTAACTGTAAATACTCTTGCCGACCGCAGAGGTTTCCGCCGCTTTTACAGAAAGCGGTATTTCTGTTTTGAAAACCTTTATATTACTCCCGTAGGTCTTTCGTATAAGCTGCGATATATCCTTTGCAAGATTTGTGCGAACGTCAACCATAGTCAGCAGTATTCCGTTGATTTTAAGTGTCGGGTTAAGCTGCCGTTTAACCTTTGCAACCGTACCGAGCAACTGTTCAAGACCTTTCGCCGGCAGAAAATGCGACTGCACGGGAATGATTACCTCATTTGCCGCCGTGAGTGCGTTTATTGTCAGCATACCAAGCGACGGAGTGCAGTCTATCAGCACATAATCGTAATTGTTCTTTATCTGTGAAAGGTAGT